>Ga0315336_1000158_pt1 | contig 284412 bp, 248 predicted proteins | sample ASW5metaG_FD_204512 | JGI IMG/M metagenome (GOLD analysis project Ga0315336, IMG submission 204512) | Ammonia-oxidizing marine archaeal communities from Monterey Bay, California, United States - ASW #5 | ecosystem: Environmental > Aquatic > Marine > Intertidal zone | place: USA: California... | reverse complement strand
ACAACGAAGAAAGGCCGCACAACGCCACCAATCGCGTTCCCCCAACCGTCTACAGAAAACAAATCGAACTACAATCGGACCCGGAAAACTCTACTTTAGAACTGTGTCCTTGACAGGGAAGCTTACAAGGCGATTTGATTTAGACCTGGGTACCTCTGGAGAGTAGAGGAGGTTCGGTCATGTGTAGCGCTGGCTTCCAGCCGGCATCGCCACGCCCCCTGCCGGCTGGAAGCCAGCGCTACACAACGAGGCGACATTCTAGCGACGCACAAAAAAAGGCACCGACTCCGAAGAGTCGACGCCCATTATTGAATGATGTGAAATCGTCTACGCTGGTGATTCACCCGCAGACTTGTTCCGACTCCGTCTTTTGTTGTTACCGCCGCCTTTACCGCCACGGCCCCCGCGCTTGTCATCCGATTCCTGGGAGGTTTTGCCCTTGTCAAAGTACTGGCTCCAGAAATAAACCGCCGGACTGGCGACAAAGATAGAGGAATACGTACCGACCGAAACACCGACGATGAGTGCGAATGCGAAATCGCGAATGACTTCACCACCGAAGATGAACAGAACGATTACGACGAACAATGTCGTAAGTGACGTCAGGACTGTTCGGCTCAATGTATGGTTCAGACTAACGTTTAGAATCTCCAGGTAGCTCATGCCGCGTCCGCGGTACAGGCGTAAATCCTCGCGAACCCGGTCGAATACAACAATCGTATCGTTCAACGAGTAACCGATAATCGTAAGAATTGCCGCGACTACCGCAAGACTTATTTGATACCCACCTAACAATGTCCCAACAAGGGCAAATGCACCGAGCGTGAACAGCACGTCATGCGCAAGCGCGATGACTGCCGCAACCGCAAAACGAAGTTCAAATCGGAACCAAAGATAAATGATGATAAAGAATAATGCGGTCAACACTGACCACACCGTGTCTCTCTTCAACTGATCGCCAACCGCCGGGCCAATGGTATCAACTTTTTCGACCTCGACATTTCCCACACCGCCAAGAATAGTTAGCGCGGTCTCTGAAACCGTTGCGTTTGAATCTGCTGACTCACCGCCCGCCGCGTCCTGATCGCCTAAGCGAATCATGAACCGATTCTCGCCCGGTTGGCCGTAATCGGTTACGACTGCACTGGTAAATCCACCTGAATTCAGCTCGCTACGAAGTTGCCCAACTTCGATCGCGTCCGCCGTATTCATTTTGACGATCATGTTCGTACCCGTCGTGAAGTCGACCCCGAAATTCTCTCCGCCGCGAACGACGAACAACGCGATACCCGTTAGCAGAGCAACCGCGCTGACCATTGCGGCGATTTTTCGCGTGCCCAGAAAGTCAATTTTCGTTTCCGGCTTCACAATGGCCATCATCGACAGTCCGCCGAGCATCTTCTGTTGTAGCAGCAGGTCGAAGACTGCACGACTAACGATCAATGCGCAAAAGACACTAGAACAAACGCCGATACTCAGCGTCACCGCGAATCCTTGAATCGGGCCTGTGCCGAACTCGAATAGAATGGCTGCCGCGATTAGGGTGGTTAAGTTAGCGTCCAAAATCGTAACGGTCGCCCGCTTAAACCCACTATCCACCGAGGCATGAATACCCTTACCGTTTCGAATTTCTTCTCGTATTCGCTCGAAGATAAGGACATTCGCATCCACCGCCATACCGATGGTTAAGATGAGTCCCGCGATGCCAGGCAATGTGAGGGTTGCATTGAAATACGCGAGCGCCGCGATGACGAACAGTGCATTCGCCAGCAATGCGATGGTTGCGATCACACCAGCCAACCGATAGTAGATCAGCATGAACACCACGACAAGACAGATTCCTGCGCCCGTCGAAGAAATCCCTTTGCGCACCGAGTCCGCGCCTAGCGTTGCGCCAACCACGCCCGTCAAATCTTCTGTTAACTCTACCGGCATCGAACCGGAGTTCAACGAAATTGACAAATCAATCGCTTCTTCACGCGTGAAGTCACCCGAAATTACACCGTTGCCGTAAATCGCGCCATTGATGCGCGGCGCCGATTCCACACGCCCATCCAAGACGATGGCCATCAGGCGACCGATGTTCGCTTCCGTCGCTTCACCAAAACGCTGTGAACCTGCCGCATCAAAGTCGAACGAGATTTCCCAACGACCGCCACCGGTTTGCGTGTCCGGTCCAGCGCCCGCGCGGGTCAGGCCTTCGCCCGTCACCAACGGTTTCTGCTCCAGCACAAAGACCTCGGCGAGCTGATTCGCATCGCCCGCTTGCGGCTTCCGCCCAAACGCGATTTCCATCGCGACGGGCTCAGCGGGAATGAGCCCTTCTATAGTCGCTGCCTCTTGGGCCATCGCGACCACGCGGTCATACTGTTCCGCATTGACAGCGAGATCGTAGTAGCCGCCGCCAATATTCGACCCTCTCGTTAAGCGCTTCATGAAATCGCCATCGAAATGGTCGTTCACCGCTTTTATTACGTCACCGCTCTGTTGCTCGCCTACCCTCAGTTTGAACTCAAGAAACGCTGTGTTCTTAATAAGGTCGATAGCGCGCTGCACATCCCGCTCACCCGGAAGCTGAACCTGTACTTGATTCGTCCCCAGCTTCTGAATCAGCGGCTCTTTCGCTTCGAACTCGTCGACACGGCGCCGAATGTTCTCAAGCACCTGCTCTTGGATGGTTGCTTCAATTTGTTCCCGCGTCCAACCCTGATCTTCGGGATACCGCTCCGCGAGTTCCGTCTCGGAAATTGAGTCGAGGTTGATGCCGACGATAACGTGTACGCCGCCTTGAAGATCGAGGCCTGGGTTCACAACCAAGTCGCGATTGAACTGAGCCCAACGTTTGACTCCGCCCGTTATTTCTCCGAAAAAGCCTGGCTTTTCGATTGCGGCGTCTTCGTCGCTCCATTGATCCAAACGGGCTTTCCGTTGATCTTCTGACAGCGTCAACCAGCCGATTGTCGGCACGACCTGGATAATCGCAACGACGACCACAGCTAGGATAAGCAGTGCGCGATAGCGTGGATTCATGACAAATTGCTCCGGTAATTATGGACCTGTCGGCCCGGGAAAAATGCTAGAAAATGGGAAGCGCGGAAAGGTGTTGCGTCTAACTATCTGAACCGGCGTCTGACTGTTCGACTCGCGAAATCGCGGCACGAATGAATTCCATTTTAACCGCCGGCTCTTCGCTTACGCGCAACACCACGGACTTTTCGTTCAGTCCGATGATGGTCCCAAAAACACCGCCACTGGTAATCACTCGATCACCTTTCGACAAGGCTCCGAGCATATCCTGACGTTCCTTTTCCCGCTTCTGATTTGGGCGAATCGTCAAGAAATACATGATGGCAAACATTGCAACGAGCAAGAATATGAATGGCGGCATCCCACCGGGGCCGCTTGGTGTCGATTCTGTACCGGTGCCATTCTGCGCAAGCGCGATGGACTTCAGCACAATCATTAGGGTCGCGTCATGCACGACAGGCATTACCTCCGGCGTAAATTGAAAAAGTGGGTCGCAGTCTCGCCCGGACCGCTACGCATTTCCATAGGCATTCAGGAAAGCGCGTTTGAATTCCATGAACGATCCGACCCGAATTGCTGATCGGACATTAGCCGCTAAGTCTAGCATAAAGCTCAAGTTGTGTAAAGTATTGAGGCGTAGGGAAAGCACCTCGCCAGACCGGAATAAGTGGCTCAAATAGGCCCGACTATATCGCCGACAGACCGGACACGAACAGGCCGGGTCCAAAGGACCATAATCCGTCCGGAACCGCTGATTCTTGATGTTGATACGGCCCTCGGATGTGAACAAAGACCCGTTCCGCGCGTTCCGCGTGGGCATTACACAGTCGAACATATCGACGCCCAGCTCGATGGCGGCAAGAAAATCCTCCGGCGGCCCGACGCCCATGAGGTAGCGCGGCTTTTCTTCCGGTAGATGTGGAGCCGTGGCCGCGACCGCTTGCGCCATCTCGTCCTTCGATTCGCCCACGCTCACGCCGCCAATCGCATACCCCGGAAAATCCAATGCGACTGTTCGCTCCGCACTTTCCTTGCGCAGATGATCGAACGTACTTCCCTGGACGATCCCAAATAGCGCCTGACTCGCCATGCCCTCATGTTCCCAATGCGACCGGCACCGTTGAGCCCACGTCAATGTACGCTCCATCGATTCCCGTGCCGTCTTCTCCGTAACCGGATACGAAGTGCACTCATCGAAGCACATGATGATGTCCGCACCAATGTCCCGCTGAATGTCGATTGCGGTTTCCGGTCCCAGGAAATGCGATGACCCGTCAATATGGCTCTGAAAACGAACCCCGTCCTCTGTCACTTTGTTCAACGTACCGAGACTAAACACTTGAAACCCACCGGAATCGGTCAGGATGGGCCGCTCCCAAGTCATGAACTTGTGCAGGCCGCCCGCGTTTTTCAGGATATCCGTCCCCGGACGTAGGTTAAGGTGGTACGCATTGCCGAGAATGATGGGCGCATCGATCAGCTCAAGATCTTCCTGCGACACTGCTTTGACGGTCGCTTGCGTACCCACTGGCATAAACACTGGCGTATCGAATCCGCCGTGTGGCGTTTCGACACGGCCCACACGCGCACCGCAGTCCGAGTCGCGACCGGTTAGCTCAAATTTGAATTCACTGTCCATAGCCGCAAAACCTTATCACAGCGCGACCCGCCCTGAAAGGTGCTTGCCGGGTACGCCGTTCATATGCTCCAATTGGGATAACGTCAACATCGATAACGACAGGAGTGCAGTTGATGGCTGAACCCGCATTCACAAAATCGACAATAGACGACTACAAAGCGCGGCTGATAAACCTCAGCGCAGACACCGAACGACAGTGGGGAAGTATGGACGCGACGCGCATGTTACGTCATCTTCGATTTGTCTTCGAAGCATCTATGGGTGAGGAAGATACCCACGGCCAAGCCGCGCCGGGTACGGGCTTTTTAGCCTACATTCCAGGTGCCCGTCAATTGATGTTTCTACTCGTCTTCAAATGGTTTACCAATTGGCCAAGAGGTAGTTTGAAAGCGCCGGATGAATGGACACCTTCCACTGAAAATGCGTATGACGAAGAGGAGAAACTACTCCTTAAAAAAATGGATCAATTCGTCGAAACACTTGAGGCGACACCAGACAAACTGGGCTTCAGTCCAGCGCTTGGCAATATCTCAATGAAGAAGTGGAGTGTAGTTCACGGCGCTCACTCCAATCATCACCTGAAACAATTCGGCGTCTAATCCCAAGCACGTCATTCCCGCCTAGCAATTCACGAAGTGAATGCGTTGCCGAACGCGGGAATCCAGAAGCACATTCATCGAACGCACGACTACACTGGATCCCCGCCTGCGCGGGGATGACGGAGGAGAAGTGGGGTCGCGTCGTGATTTCTACACTGGATCCCCTCTCCTGGGGGAGAGGGTTAGGGTGAGGGGTTGTTAGCGCCAGTACCGACTCTGCACCATCAACAGTCTACTCGAATCGCAACAGGTGGTAATTCTTCTTACCCTTACGAACGACTGCGATATGTTCCGATACCAATGAACTCTCTGTCAGCGTCGCGTCCAATGCAACACGATCGTTGTTCAAGTAGACGCCGCCGGAATCGATCATCCGTCGTGCTTCACCCTTGCTCTTGAACACGCCGCACTCCACCAACACTTCCACCACCGTGCGCCCATCCTTCAATTCGGTTCGCGGTCGCGTAGATGACGGCACTTCGCTGAACACGTCTTCCAGCGTGGCATCATCGAGTCCGTTCAAGTCGCCGCCGAACATCGCTTTCGAGGCACGAACCGCGTTCTGTAGTGCATCATCCCCGTGCACCATGCGCGTCACTTCATCCGCAAGCTTGCGATGCGCAACACGCTCATGCGGCGCATCTGCCAGTGCTTGTTCAAGGGACTCGATTTTCTCGCGCGGCAAAAACGTAAATGCCCGCAACCAACGCGAAACGTCCGCATCAGATTGATTGAGCCAAAACTGATAGAAGTGATAGGGCGACGTCCGATCAGCGTCAAGCCAAATCGTGCCACTCTCCGTCTTACCGAATTTTGTTCCGTCAGACTTTTGTACTAGGGGAAACGTCAATCCGTATGCGTCCGCTTGTTCCTTGCGGCGAATCAGATCCATCCCCGCAACGATGTTACCCCACTGGTCACTGCCGCCAATTTGAACTTGGCAGCCTTGGTCGCGATAGAGCTGCAAAAAATCGCACGCTTGTAAGAGGCTGTACGAAAACTCGGTAAACGAGATTCCGTGGTCCCGGTCTTCTAGACGCGTTCGCACCGAGTCTTTCATCAACATCGCGTTCACGGAAAAGTGTTTGCCGATATCCCGCAAGAACTCCACCAGCGTGAACTGCGCCAACCAATCCGCATTATTCAGAAGCAACGCGCCGCGGTCACCGTCAAAATCGAGGAATCGTTCCAACTGAATGCGTATCCCCGCGACATTCGCGCGTAATGCATCGTCGTCCAACAACTGCCGCTCTTCCGACTTGCCGCTCGGATCGCCGATCATCCCTGTGCCACCACCGACCAACGCGATGGGGCGATGGCCATGGCGCTGAAAGTGCATCAGCCCGATGATGGGTAGCAGACTCCCGATATGCAGGCTATCCGCCGTTGGGTCAAACCCCGCGTAAACGGTCTGCGATTCCTTCTCCAACACATCACCTAAATCGTCATGCGTGCATTGGTGTAGAAGTCCGCGCCATTTCAATTCATCGATAAGAGGTTGCATTTCATTCACGAGGCGATGTTTACTCCAGGTTTGCCGGATAGCAACTGATGAACGCCGGACTGTACCAACGGTGCGCCGCGACCTCAAGGGAAAATATGCATACCGACATCCGGGTCATATCAGATACGCACGGCCTCCTCCGTCCGGAAGCGCTGGACGCCATGCGCGGCGCGGACCTCATTCTACACGCTGGGGATGTGGATGACCTAGCGATTCTCGATTCGTTGAGGGCGATTGCACCTGTCCACGTCGTGCGTGGAAACGTCGACCGTGGGCCTTGGGCGGAGTCGATTCCCTACACGGAGGTCGTCGAAATTGATGGCGCGCTCATCTACATGATCCACATTCGAGACCAACTCGATCTCGATCCCAAGGCTGCGGGATTTGCCGCCGTTATCTATGGCCATTCCCATCAACCGGAAATCGAACGAATTGATGATGTGCTGTATCTGAATCCCGGTAGCGCAGGACCACGCCGCTTCAAATTGCCCGTGTCATGCGCGCGATTGTGGATAGAAGATGGTAGGGCGGACGCCGAGATTATTGAACTGCGGGTGTAGCGGGCTCAGCGATCGGCTTCTCCAGCGCTTCGGAATTCGCTGAAGGGACTAATTGTCGGTCCCGCCACTGGCGCCAGTCTTTCAATGCGGTGTCGCGTTCTTCTTGCGCAGCCCAAGGATCGAACGCCAAATCGGTCAGCTTGTTCGTTGACGCCGCCTCGTACGCACCAATACGCGTCCCCAAATAATCACTCGCGAGTCCTTCGACCAGAATCCAAGCACCGGTGCCGCCGCGTTTCGCTAGCTCGGCACCAGCCGTTTTCCGAATGGCCGGATCGACGTCGCCCAGCAATGTCAACCAATCGTCCGTGTCTTCCGCTTTTGCGACACGTTCTTCCGCAGTCGGGCCTGATACCGGCTCAGGAATTGATCCCTTTTCAGGGCCACGCGTTTGACCGGGTCGAACATTCGGCATCGGCGATCCGCCGACTTCATCCGCGACGTCTTCAGCGATCATGTCCATCACGCTGAGAAAATAGTCCTTCTTTACGAAACCGATTTGGTCGCCCACGATTTCCTCATCAACGCTCACCACAATAAATCTAGGAATCGAATTCACTTGATAGGCTGCGGCGACGTTCATCATCGCGTCCACATCAATCTTAACCGGGGTGAAATACTTGAGCGCCTCGATGACTTCGGGTTGAGAATAAACTTCCGCATCCATCTGTTTGCATGGGCCACACCAGTCCGCGTAGAACTCGATGAAGAGCGGCTTTTTGTGCACTTTCAACTGGACCAATGCGTCTTCGTATGACGTGATCCACGGAATGCCTGCGTCTTGCGCCGTCACTGCCACAGCAGCCACAATCGAGATGAGTGATACTGCGATAAATCTCATAACGCGGTCAGCCCTTCTTCATCGTCTTTCTTGTAATCCTGAAAATTTCGATTGACTTGTTCGAGTTTGAACGCTTCAACAATCGCTGCCGCATCCGGGTCGTCTGCAATGTCTTCGAGCAACATCGTCACTTCATTCGCTACGACTGCATGGCCACCATCGACCAATGCTAAGTCCAATCGCCCCATGGACTTGCCCTTGTCCGTGTTGTAGACGACCACAGACCGATTGCGCTGAAGTGCCTCGCCGGAAGGCTGCGCTACGTCGCCCCCCACAATCACATCCAGTCCGATAAATTCTTCCGCCAGGGATTGCAATCGTTCTTCGTTAGCGAACGCGAGCAAGACAACCAAGTCGCTTTGCTCTGAAACTTCCGGCAGGAACTTCGCCACGGCTTGATCGGGTGCATCGAGTCGAAGCCCCGCGCCTATCTCGTCGTCCTGAAGTGTATTGTCAGCAACGCCGAGAATCGCTACACGATAACCGCCGGCCAGCGTCACAATACGGTACGGCTCAAAAATAAGATCGCCCGATGCGTCGCGAATATTTGCCGATACGAAATTGGGGAATTGCGTGCGCAGTTTAGCCAACCCCTCCGCGCCCACCTGGATTTCACGATGCCCCACATTCACCGCGTGATACCCCATCGCGGCGTACCCCTTGAGAATGTACTCTAGCTCGAGCAATTCCCATTCGCGCGCGCCCGCTGTTACATCGCCTGCATCCACCAATAAGAAGTGATCCGGGGCTTGGTTTTCGATATATGCCGTGCGCCTTGCGATGCCACCTGCCATCCCCGCAGAACAATTACAGGGGTCAATATGGCCACGAGTGTCGGCGGTGTAAAAGATCGAGAGCTTGTCCGGAGGGGCGGCTGGAATCGCGGTGACATCGGATGTCGGAGCAATAGCTTCGTCAGGTCCGCCGCATGCAACGGTGATGAGTGCCATTAGTACCAATAAAGGGAACGTTATGATGAGGCGGGGCCTGTGCGATAACTTCGGCATTGCAATCACTAATGCGTCAACGCATACGCAAGGATATTGGTGTTGATTTCCCGCGAGTTCTTGACTTCATTGCCGCCGCAACAACAACACCCTTTCACATTCCCGGTGTCATTCAACCCTTCCGCCGTATAGATCAAAACGATCTTCCCGTCAATTTCTAAACCTTCCAACTGCGTCGTGCCATGTCGCTTAAGGCGGACGCTCGGAATATCGAAAACGGTCTTGAATAATGCGTGTTCCATGTCGATTTTGTTCAGTTCGGCGTCCGGGAAAATTTTCTCAAATTCCCGGCGAAACGAACGATTCCATTCCGGTGATGAACACCCAGCCGACGCCAGCAAGAAACCGCCGCGTGTCAGATACGCCTTTAGGTTACGCCGTTCTTCTTCCAACAAAGTGAAATTGCCTTCACCCGTCATCACGGCGAACGGGTACTGATACAAGTCATCCGCACGCAATTTCACTGGGGTGAATCCAGCATCGGCATCAATATTGGTTTCTTCATCGAGCGTTTTCAAAAACTTATCGCTGAAGCAGACTGAACTCTTCGTGCCCGCGTAGACCAAGTTCGCGCATTGGATACGCTCATGCGTATCGGCCGGCTGTCCTACACGCGCCGTGACAATCGTCTCCGGATCTGCGCCGGAAATCGACAACAACGCCGCCGCTAACATCATCATCTTCATCGTGAACTCCTCGGTTACCGGCTCTCGTCTGCAATTGATCGGAAATACGCTTCGATAAGCGGTCGGTATTCTTCCATCACATGTTCGCCGCGACCTTGTTCTAACGCGACATCCGATTTCTGTAGCATTGGTAATTCTTCAATATCACCCGCAAGCGGATCGGGATCATCCGGACCCGGTTTCGTATCGGCCATTCGCCGTTTACCGCCTGAGCTCTCACGGTCGGCCTTCGGATTACCCTGTGATTCTTCTGACCCATAAACATTGAACGGAGACGACCCCGAACTCATGCCTTGGCCAGCGGAGCCCATACCGAATCCGCCAAAATTTTGGCCTGCGCTGGACGCCAAGCTCTTTCCGAACTGGCCCATCGTATTGCCAGGGTTCGTGCCAATCTGAATTTTCAAGCGCAACTCACATTGGGCGCTGCCCTGTCCGCCCGTCGCTTCGCAGAATTGAATCATCGCTTCCATTTCATCCTTCGCTTCCAATGTCGAGGGATGCCCTTCAAGCGCGTCCGCTTTTGCAAGCTGGCCTGAGGCGCGATCCATAATTTTCGGAATTTCGCGCTGTTCGATTTGGTCCGCGATATCGACAGCGTCCTGCGCGACCACCGGATAGTCCACCTCGATTTCACCCGCGTGTTCCCGCAAACGACCCTTCAGCTCTTCGAGCGCATCCTCAACTGCCGCCTGCTGTTCACTCAATTCTTTCAACCGGATCTGCTCGTCGATACTGGGTGCCGCCGCGTCTTTATACGTCCGCGCTTGTCGTTCCACCCGCTGCTGAAGCGTATAGAGATGCTTAAACATCTCCACGTCTTCCATCAAGTGATAGACATCTTCCAGGTCTTGGTTGGCTTGCTGGATTTCTTCCTGGAACGTTTCCAACTGCCGGCCCAATTCTTCGAGCGCCTTACGTTGCGCTTCCGCAGCCGAAGCCATCGAAGCCGCCTGCCCTTCAGACTGCTCGTTCGCATTCTTCATTCGCTGTTCGCTCTGCTCCATGTGCTTGCCCGCCTTCGCAAGCTGTTGAGCGATTTCTCTCAGCGACTTCTTATATTCGTCCTCGACATCAAATACCGAAGGCTGACGCGACTCTTCCTTCAGTTGATTCGCCAGTTGCTGCGCTTGTTCTGCCAGATCCCGCTGTTGACCGAGCAACTCCGCGAGGTCGGTTTCCTCTTGCTCTGACAACTGCTCGCCAGACGCCATCTTTTCCTGCAATGCCTTCGTAGCCGCTTCGATTGCTTCTTGCTTCGTTGCGACATTTTCAATCTGATCCATCATGTCGCCGTACTTTTGATTGAGGTCTTCTGCCGTCATTTGCGACTGCATGAATTCGCGATACTCGTCCTGCGAAATAATGCGCAGTTGAAAGGCTTCTGATGCTTCTGTCTGCGGTGCACCGGGTCGCGTGTCGGTGGCTGTTGCGTAATACTCCAACGTGTCCCCGGGTTGCACGCCCAACGCTTCCAGATCAAGCATTGAAACGCCATCCGCAATGGTCTGAATCGATTCTGCGGTATACAAACGCTCACGAGCGTCGTTCGACTGATTGTGGTTGCGCATCAATTCGATGCGCTCCACACCCAGATCGTCCGACGCCTCAATCACAATAGGGATTTTTGCTGTAGGGGTCGCCAATGAATGACGGCCCGGGCTGGCGACCGCAACGTTCGGTGCGTCATCCGGCAGAATCTCCAACGCCAGTCCAACGCTATCGTCGCTATTCCGCCCGTCAATGTCGATTACCGAAGCATCCAATCGGCCCGCACGTGACAACACAAACGCCCCACTCACAGTATTTGCTTCGGTACGCGGTGACATGACGATCGCATTGCCGTCCACCGTTAGTTCGCCAGCATCCAATGGGCGATTTGACGTCAACGTCAACGTGATCTCCGTGCCTTCGTACGTTCGAATCGGTGCTTCGCCCACAAGGCGCGTCTTAGGCGACAGGCCCGTGTACTCCGGATATACAAAGGAGACCGACGCATATTCAATGCGGGGTACTTGATTGATCGTCAAGGGATACCGCTTACTTCGTCCGTCTTCAATCCGTGCAAAATACTTGAGGTCTGATCGCGGTGCTTCAATCGTCTGGAAGAAGGAACGGTCATCTGATCGGAACATCGGCAGTTCCGCCATCTCTCGCCCCTCGAGATCTTCGACCACCAACGTCACGTCGTCAACCAGCCGCCCCGATGTTTCAATATCCACCCGCAGGTCGTCGCCGTAATTGATGCTTTCTCCAGCGGGCAACACCGAGAACCGCGTTGCACTATAGGGGGGGTGATCGCCATAGGGATCCAGAAAACGGGGCATCACCGCGCCGAACACGTGGGGAAACACCGTCGGTAACAACCCTGCTAACGCAACCGCGCCGGCCATAAACATCGCTTCTTTGCTCAATGTCTTCGGTCGCAACGCTGAAAAACCCGGGAGCTTTCGGACCGTCTCTGCGGCATCAGCGATTTCCGCGTTCATTAACTCGGACGAAACGTTGCGCGGTTGCCCCGCCAGCAATTCCTCTTCGAAGTCGATGGCGTTCACGAGATCATTGCGCGCTTCTGGGTGGCTTTGCTCAACCATTCGGGCGACCATTCGCGACCGGGATCGCGACCGCGTCGCCATGCGAAATCCAGTCCAAGCCGATCCACATGCGATCGCTGCAACCAGTGCGTCAAATCCCACTCGCCAGCCCGCCGACATCGGAAAAACGACATCGAGATACACCGCGAGTAAGATCACAACAGGCACGACCCAAGCCATACGAACGACGGCGAGCAAAATTGCGCGTCGGCCATGGGCCCGTTGGATGATGCCGAGTTCTTCGTTGAGTGTAAGGGTTGCGGAAGTCACGTGCGTAGATTCCTCTGTATACCCATTATACTAAACCGGATCGCCGTCGCAGGAACCACTCCAACGACAATAACCCAATAATAGCGAAAAACAGTGCCAACCGGTCCCAAACGTCGACAGGGTCTTCCTCTTCATGCGTCAGTTGTTGGAACTCCGCGAGCAGTTCGGGCAACTGTCCGATATCAGATGGTTCAATAGCCGCGCCGCCTGTCGTGTCGGCAATCGCAGACATCAAGTCGGGGTCGGCTGCAACGAAACGATTTTCAATGCTGTCCGTGTACACCGTAAAACGCAATTCCTCTTGTTCGGGAGTGCCGACGTTGTTGTGTAACACGGCGCGATACTCACCCTCTTGTTCCGGGAGAAAACTCGCCGAGTACAGAGCCGCGAGGTCCTCAGCAGATGTCGGTAGAATATCCCGCTCCGACCCATCGGGCGCAGTCACCACGATTCTGGGCTCATAGTCTGTTTCATCAACAAACTTAGTGCGCACTACGAAGCCCACGGTATCACCCTCGTCATAGGCATGTCGGTCCACGCGAAATGAAATGTCCTGACCCGGCAAAAAATCGGAATCGGCGACCAACCACCGAATCATCTGCCCCCAGAACTTCGCATATACGTCATCGTACGATTCAAGGTCCTCCGGCAAGAAAGCCCAGCGCCACATACCCGTCGCACCGATGCTCATCACTTTGCCTTTACCGTAACGCTGATGGGCGATGGCCGCGATTTCGCCTTCCGGTTCCCCTGTTGCGCCTTTCGCTAACACGACGCTGAGCGCGCGCTCATCTTTCACCCGCGTCACACTCACCATCTCCGGCAACTCTCGAAGAATCAGGTCCGCAGGCTGTCCGCTGCCAAACGAAAACACCGGACTGCGCTTACCTTCCTCCGTCAGGCCGAGACGAATATCGCGTATGGCTTCCTGGTCCCACGTCACGGGTTCCAAGGCACTCAATCCTTCATCATCCTCCGGACGTGCATAGGCTTGTCCTCGTGCGAACACCAAGCTGCCGCCGCGCTCCGCGACGAAATCCTTCAACCGGCGCAGATCCTCCGCGCTAAACAACGAATCGACATCACGCCCGAGAATGACGCAATCGTAGGCATACAATTCGCGTCGGGTGCGCGGCAAAGCGACACCCCGAGTAACCATCGCGCCCTCTTCGCCTTTAGCGCCGGACGACACCGCGAAAATCTTTTCCGGACCCAACTGAAATACGGACGTCACATCCAACTGCGGGTCTTGTTGCAAGGTGCGCAACATAAACTTGCTGTCCCAATAGGGCTTCGCTTCGACGTAGAGAACTCGGTGTTTTTCGTCCACGACTTGAGTAAACACGGTGCGACTGTTGTTCCCGGTATCCGCCTCGCCATCCAATGGCTTCACCTCAACGCGATAGCGCAGCGAACCCTTTTCAGATTCTACCAGGGGAAATGTCACGCGTGAGTTACTACCTCGCATCATCACTTGCTGTCGCGACACAAATTCATCTTCGCGAAACAGCGAAACGTCTGCATACCAATCCGCGTATCCTGATTGTGTAACCGTTGCATGCAACGCTGCCGGTTGGTCAACGACGAGAAAGTCCTGATTCAGTCTCGCGGTTACATAGACATCCTTCGTCTCAGCTGCAGTGCCGATGGTCGTGGTCCACACCGGAATCTGTTGAGCCTTCAACATGCGCGCGGCTTGTCGCGCCGTACTTGTTACATTCTCGCGGCCATCTGAAAGGAGCAATACACCCGCATTCGGACGATCGGAAGTTCGACCTGAGACGTCGAACAACGCCGCCCCCACATCGGTCTTTCGTCCGCCGATTGGAATACCAGTCGTCAACGCGCGTAATGGCTGCGCGCGCACGGTGTCGCCGAAGGTATAAAACTCCACATCGTACGTGTCCGAAAGTTGACGCTCGAACATCGCACTATTTTCTTCGAGTAATTCTGCGACATACGCTGCGCGAGAAGCTTCGCCCATATCCGCCGTATCCATGCTGCCGGTCGCATCGATCACGACTGAGAGCTGCGCGCGTTCATCTGGGGCGTCTTTTGTCTTCAGCGCAACCGGGCGCAACAACACGATTGCGATGAGCCCAATCGCCGATAGCCGCAACATCGCAAGACCATAGCGCCGTACAAACGATGCGTCGACTCGTGCGCGTGCATACGCCCAAACCGCGAGAATGGCGACCAAAACCGTGCAACCGATGACGCCGGGCACGGACCAGGGCGGATCAAAAAAGATTCCGTTCATCATGCTTAACGCCGCCAAACCCATTGCAGCGCTAGCTCCAACATCAACAACGCCATTGCCGCTGCCGCGAACAAGTGCCAAAGCGGACGGCCCTCAAACATTTGACCTAATGCCTCTACGCCTGCCTTGTCGCCAGCGAGCACTGTCGCACGTGTGCCTTCGGCGAGTTGCTCCACTTGCTCAGGCGACAGCACACTCAAATCACTCTCGCGCGAATCCAAATTGACTGCTGCACTCGCTAGACGCTCGCCATTGAACATGGCTCGATAAAATCCCGGCGCAGCCGTGCGGGAAAACAACACCGCCGCCTCAGTCTCCCGCTGCTCAACGCTCGCGCTCAATTCAATTCCGCCCGGCCCCGTAAATCGGAATCCGCCGCTGGACTCAGATCGACTCGCGATCAACGACGCCGGTTGTCCCACGAGAAAATCCACCCGCTCGGATCCAATTCGGCACGACTTCATCATCTCCTGCACCAGCGGCACGAAGATCGTCCGTTTGGACAAATCGCTATCGTCTTGTCCGGCGGAAAAATTGCACGTCAACACCATGCCTTGCCCATGCGACGCCCGCGCCATCGCAACATTCTCATCGTTGTACCGCATCAACACTTGCCCAACACCCGGAACACGATCAGTTCCGTGATAACTATAAAATTCGATTTCGCGAAGGTCATCCGACTCCCGAAATTTCTTCAACAACACATCATCGAAATTCGCTTGCGCCAGTCGGGAAAATTCGCCCGATGTCATTCGTATTCGCGTGTTCAGTTTCAGAGGTGTGGGCCATTCATCACCGGAATGTGCAACGAGTTGTTCCTGAATCGTGCGTTCATTTCGCCCACTGAGAAAGTGGATCAACGCGCCCCCGCCGGTTACCCGTTCGTGCAATCGTTCCGCCAATCGATCCGGCATCCCGGCCACTGCATCGAGAATCATAATGCCCGTATCCGATCGTATCGCTTCCGTCGCATCCGAAGATCGCACGACGCGCACGTCCGGCGCACCCACACCGCCTTCCGACGGACTCAACGCGCGCACCAGGTATCGCACACTCGATTCCCGGCCACTGGTGTCAGCGTCACTAATGACGAGCACCTGCACACGCTCCGAGACATCTAACGCGGCAAACCGACTATCGTCCGCCGTCAAGCCGTCGACAGGAACCGACACCGTCGCTTCAAATGACCCGGCCGCATTTGCCCGGAAACGAAATTCTGCCGTCGCCACCGCGTGTGGACGTAGAACGACTTCGCGTCTGAGCGGTGCCTGATCATCGAACGCGAGTTGCACCGTAACGGTATCGCTACGTCCACTGTAATTCGCTATCTCCGCCGTCAATTCGACCGGTTCGCCGAGGGCCGGGGTGGCCGGTCGTAGCGACAACGATGTCACGGCAATATTCGCTCCGTCTGAATCACCGACGCCGATAAAAGTCGTCTCGATGTCAGAAGGCATTTCCGAAAAATTGACCGCGGCCCAGTTGGTTCTTTGAAAGTCGGAGATGAAGTGGATACGTTTCGCGATACCGTCTAACGGCGCTAGTTGTCGGATCGCCACTGCGATTGCCGCATCGATATCGCCGCGTTCAAACGTCGCCTCCGCCGATTGTAAATCGCGTTTCAGATGAAACTGGTTCGCCGAAGGTTGCGGAAACGACGCCTTCGGCATTCGCCCTGCAAGGATAAGATTCGCCGTATCGTCTCCGCCAACTTGATCCAAAATCTCCTCGGCCAGACGTTGTCCGCGTGCGAAAGGCGAAAATCCACCCGCTTGATACCCCATACTCGCGGAAGCGTCCAGCACAATAATGTGCGCTGTAGTCGCATCGGGATCGACATTCGCGCCATCTTGGTTCTCGAAATACGCGGGCCTAAGAAATGCCATGAGTAGTAGAAGAATGAACGCCGTCCGCAGGACCATTAATAGGAGATGCCGCAATCGGAACAGTCGCGATTGATTCGCTTGCGCTTTTTGCAAGAACTGCAACGTCGGAAATACGATTCGGCGCGGTGTTCGCCGCGTGAGCAGATGAACGGCATACGGAATGAACAACGCCAGCGCACCAACCAGCAGCGCGGGATTGGCAAACGTCAGGCCAAACAAGTTCACGGCGCGTTACCGGCCCGACCGGCTGAGCAAAAACTCGCGCAGCACATCGCTATACGGTTCGTCCGTCAACACTGTGCGATACTCAATGCCCCGAGCAATCGCTGCCGAACGGATAGTCTCAATAAATGTGTTAACCTCCGCCGCATAGGCGTCTGCAATATCGCCGGATCGCGAAGTCATCGTTGCACCCGATTCCGAATCGACAAAATTGATCGCGTCCAGCGGCGGTAACTCCCGTTCGTATGGGTGCATCACATGAAATAGCAACACTTCAAAATTGCGATGCCGGTACATATTTAACGATCGGATCACCTCATCGACATCGTCCAAAAAATCCGACACTACGATCAGAAGACCGCGCCGTTTGATGAGGCTATACGCATCGCGCAACGTCCCGGAGAGCGACGTTTGCTTACCGAGTTCCTGCTTTTCCATCGCGTCGAGCAGCGTATACAAATGCGGAAACGTCCCGCCCGGCGGACGATGTGTGCGAATCCGATCATCGAACAACGTTAACCCGACGCGATCACCTTGCTGCACAAGCAAAAATGAAATCGCCGCCGCCAAGTGTTTCGCATAATCCATTTTCGAAACCGTGTCTTTGCCGAACAGCCGTTCATACGCCGGGCCGCCATACCCCATGGAAGCGCTGCAATCTACGAGCAGATACCCGTTCATGTCGGTTTCAGTTTGAAACAGTTTTACGAAATAGCGATCGGATCGCGCGTACGCTTTCCAATCAATCGTGCGGATTTCATCGCCTGGATTGTATTCACGGTAATCGATGAACTCCGCCGCGGATCCTTTGTATGGCGAACGGTGCCGTCCCGCAAATGCGCCCTCGACGATGACGCGCGACGCGAACAGCAAGTTCTGAAGGTTTGCGAGAGCTGAGGGCTGCAGCAGTTGCCACGCCCCACTACCGTTTTTCGATTCAGCGGCCAACGCGACAACTACTTACGGTAGTCCGCCTCTGGCACTTGATCGATCAATCGATCCACAATTTGCCGGACGTTAATGCCCTCGCCCGTCGCGTTGTAGTTCGCGATAATGCGATGCTGCAAGACCGGCCGCGCAACTTCGCGCACGTCTTCCGTCGACGGCGCAGGCTTACCCCGCAACAACGATAACGCCTTCGCGCCAAGCACTAAATACTGCGAAGCGCGTGGACCCGCCCCCCACTCCACATATTTTTTCACAAAATCGCCCGCGTCCGGTTCGTTCGGACGAGATGCACGCGCCAAGTCCACCGCGTAATTCAACACATGCTTCGATACCGGCACCCGCCGCACCAACTGCTGAAATGCGATCACTTGCTCCTTGGAGAAAACCGGCTCAAGCGTTGGCGGTTCCGATTGCGTGGTCGTATCGACAATGTCCAGCTCTTCATCGCGCGCCGGATATTCGATGTTGATGCTAAACATAAATCGATCGAGTTGCGCCTCCGGTAGCGGATACGTCCCTTCGTGTTCGATTGGATTTTGCGTGGCCACAACAAAAAACGGCGGCTCAAGTGGATACGAGTGGCCTGCTGCTGTGATCGTGTATTCCTGCATCGCTTCGAGCAACGCCGCCTGCGTCTTAGGTGGTGTACGATTGATTTCGTCCGCAAGGACCAAGTTCGCGAACAGTGGTCCCTTCACAAATCGGAGCGCGCGTTCGCCCGTATTCGCATCCGCTTGCAGGATTTCCGTACCCGTAATATCCGAAGGCATCAAATCCGGCGTAAACTGAATCCGCTTAAAATCCCAGCCCAAGGTCTGCGCGAGCGTTTTCACCAACAACGTCTTCGCCAATCCCGGCACACCAATGATGAGCGCATGCCCCCGGCTGAACAACGCCATCAGCAATTCGTCCACCACGCGATCCTGTCCTACGATCACTTGATGTATCGCCACACGCAACTCCGCGTACCCCTGCGCAAAAGCCTCAGCCTGCTCCAGGTCGTTCCCCGAAACCCCGGCACCCGTGTCCGTCGTCATTCCATACACCTCTTATTCGAATCCGCCACCGTCACGCGCGACTGATTTACATCCACAGCTCAATTGTTCTGAATCGCCCATGATCGGAAACTGCGCCCATGAATGCAAGGACGACAAATGGCGTCCTATAAATTCCATGACTGGAATCGCCAATCGCGATCAGCGGGATTCACACTATCTGAAGTACAACGGTGACTCGAATCCGGTCAGAACAACGAAAAAGCGAGTTCCATTTGGCGCGCACTATCATCCGTCATTCCTGCGAACGCAGGAATCCCGAGATATAGCAGTCGAGCTCACGCTAGCGCGGCAACCACAATCCTGTCCATCCTGTAATCCCGTCCAATTTTTTCGACAGGATTACAGGATAGACAGGATTTGTAATATTCCGCTCTGATGGCATACCCGGATGGGTGTCGTAATGAGGTTTCTATGAAAAAAGCCGTTGGTGAGAATGTGGCGTGGGACTTCTAACGCGCAAACATTGTAGTCATTGAGATAGTTACTCGCGCTGCTACATCATAGAATTGAATCGTCCACAAATAGGGAACACCATCACATCATCTCCAGATTATGCCGGGCCGGTCCAAGCCCCGGCGCCAATCGCAACGCCCGCTCAAAACTCTCGCGCGCCTTTTCCGTTTGGCCGAGTTGATGCGACACGACGCCTACGTTGTTGTGCGTGACCGGATCTTCGTTATCAAGCCGCAACGACTCCACAAATTTTTGCAACGCACCCTCGAAGTCGCCCGTCTTCGCCAACGCCTCACCCGCCGCCCGAACATCCCACGCCGCCAACCGATCGGCTGTCTCTGGAATGCCTGGTGCTGCATCGTTCGCCGCAACGAGTTGTTCGCGTGCCCCATCTGCATCGCTCAAGACATCCAGCACACGCGCCATCGTCAACAGCCCCATGATGTTTGGTCGTTCGGATGCGATAGCACGTTCCGCATGCGTAAGCGCGTCGTCATTGAAACCTTGTCGAAGCGTGATCGCCGCCAACCCTGTAGCGATGTGCGGTTCGCGATACCCCGCCGCACTCAGTTTTTCGAGCACCGATCGTGCCCCGGACAAATCGCCATCGTTCAGCAAAAGCGTCGCTTTCGTCGACCCCGCACTAAGATTCACCGGGTCCAACGACAATGCCCGATCACACGCTTCTACCGCCTCCGTCGATTTCCCAACCGACATCAGCTGTTCCGCCAAGTCATGCCAAGCCTTCGGATCGTCGGGATATTGCTCAACTTTTTTCTTACAGAGCGCAAGATACCGCGCCGCTTTCGCCTCAGCTTTTGGCCCCGTAACAGCAAACCCGTAATGATGAATCAGAATCGGAGCACTACCGATCTTCCCGTCGTGCTCCACCACGCTATCCGTGATGTTTTCATGAATCGCTTCACGGTATTCAAACCCGCGCCCGTTTCGAAACAACCGCAACAACGGCGCGGCGAGATATCCCGCGTGCCCCCGTGCATGTTTGTCACCCGGCGCAGCTGCAACCCAACGCCACGAACGCGGCAAATCACAATAATTCGCCAGCGTCAATTCAACCGCATCTACACCATCGCCATCCGCATCCACCAACGCCCGAATCGCCGCAGCACCCACCTCATCCAACGCCTCGTCCGCGTCCATGTGCAACAACCAATCACCCGTCGCCGCCGCGATAGTCGCGTTACGCGCCGCTGCGAAATCGTCGCTCCACGGAACATCGACCACACGTGCATCGTGCTGCGCCGCGATTGCTTTTGAATCGTCCGTCGACCCTGTGTCGCCCACGACAATTTCATCTGCGATCATTCGCACGCTCGACAGGCAGTCGCTAAGGCAAGCCGCCTCATTCTTGACGATCATGATTACGCTAAGGGTTGGCATGATGATTCACTATGCATATCGATTTCAGTTCGGTTGACAAGAATTTCAGCCACAGAGGGCACAGAGTTCCCAGAGAAACGAACCCATCAGTCTGTGACGTTTCTCGGTGGTCTCTGTGTCCTCTGTGGCTTGATTTAGAACCTACTCAACATCCTCAATTACAACGAAGTACGCCCCCCGTCCCACACCTTTTTCATCTATCAACGCGGTATCCAAATCATGCGGCCCCGCGTCCAACTCAACTCGAAACGTCACCTGAGTCGCCCGGTCGCCTGCGTCGACCGTCTCCTCAAATTCACCGATTGAAAGCCGCGCCTTCACCTTACGAGCAGTCATATCACCCGGTTCCGTCGCCGCCAACGGCACTTTCAAATGCGGCGGCCAACGATAGAGTTTGACTTGATACTCGCCAGCTTCCGCGACCTCGATCTTCCACGTCCCGTTCCAAGGCCGTCCTTCGAGAACATGTCGCTGATGCCACGGGACGTTTTCACCGTGCCAATCGTGCGATGTGAGCATTGCCCGATCCGGCGCATCGCCGCCTATGGTGATACGTGGGAAGTCATCGAATGTCGGCGAGATGTGATCCCACCAACCCAAATAGTCTTCGCGCAGTTTCGCAACGACATCCGGATGCGCGGAGGCCACGTCCGTTTTCTGGCCGGGGTCCGCGTTAATGTCGAATAACTGTTTCCCATTCACCAGCCGCCAACGCTCTGTCATCACAGCGCTCTGTCGCCATTGTTCCGGATATTCGATACGCTGCGAATCCGCGACCAACACTCGCCCAGGCCTGGCCGTTGCGTTGTCATTTAACAATGAGGATAGACTTACGCCGTCGACATCCTTCGGACTCGGCAACCCGCACAACTCAAGCAACGTCGGCATCACATCAATATGTGCCGTCAACGCATCAACATCGCGTCCACCTTCGATGCCGCCGTCCAGCCAACGCACGAAAAACGGCACGCGATGACCGCCATCGAAAGCGCTCCCTTTCGTACCGCGCATACCCGCATTGTGGCCATTCCCATTACGAAAACCAGCCGCCGTCCCGTTATCGCTCATGAAAATCAGAATCGTGTTGTCCGCGATGCCCAGCGTATCCAACCGATCAAGCAGCCTGCCCATATTATCATCGATGTTTTCAATCATCCCGTAGAACGACGCGCGCGGTTCTTCAATCCCGTCCTCTAGATACGGATCGCGATATTTATCCGAAACCAAATACGGACCATGCGGCGCATTCGTCGACAAATAACAGAAGAACGGTCGTTCCGGATCGTCCTCGATGAATTCCATCGCGCCGTCGAACCACACATCCGTGCAATACCCCTCGAACGCTTCCGTTTTTCCGTCACGCCAATACGTGTCATCGAAGTAACCATTGCCCCAATTGTCCGGCAACTGCCCGACCCCGCCGCCGCCATGAATCAATGAAGTCTCAAAGCCTTGATCGGAAGGCCGGCTAGGAAAATTGTCGCCCAAATGCCACTTCCCAAAGATCCCCGTGCGATATCCCCCTGCCTGAAACGCTTCCGCCATCGTCACTTCCTGCCCCGGCAGAATCGACCGCCCCATAATCGTGTGCCACACCCCCACGCGATTGTTGTACTTTCCCGTCATCAACGCCGCCCGCGTCGGCGAACACGTCGGCGACACATGAAAATCCGTAAACCGCACACTCTCCCCATACAACCGATCCAAATTTGGCGTACGAATCTCCGCATTGCCATGACATGACAAATCGCCATAGCCCTGATCGTCGGTTATGACAAGTACAACGTTCGGCGCGGCTGAAGCCGACACGCCAAAAATGATTAATCCCGTCGCGGTACAACACCAAAAGAAATGGTTCAAATGAGCCAAAGCGTTTCCCCTACACCCGAGCACCTTCTAGAGCAACCACGATAGCGATACCGGTTCGTTTGGTCTTGAACCCGACAACCCTATCTGCTTCAATCCAGCGAATCACGCTGGATTATCCTGTTCATCCTGTTATCCTGTCGAAAGTACACATTTCCTCTAACAATTTCACGCCAAAGGAAAAGACGACCATGGTCAAGCGCCGCATTGCTAGAACACTTCGGTGTTTAATCCTGATCCCAACGTTATGTGCTGTTGTTCCTCTAAGCTTCGCCGCACCCCTCGAAGCAGGTATAGCCACAGGCAACATCACGCCCGACACGAGCGAACTCCATGTCCCCCTGGGTGGCTACGGCGAACGCATGAACGCTGCGGCTGAGGGTGTGCACGACAATACGATGGTCAAAGCGCTCATTCTCAAAGACGGCGACCTGAAATTCGCATTCGTGACCGTCGACATCCTCGGAATCGTGCGCCCGCTTCGCGACGAAGTGTTGAAGCGTATCAAAGATACCGGCATCACGTCCGACAACCTTATGATATCCGCCAGTCACACACACGCCTCAGTCGAAATGAACGCACTTCACTCCGGCAACATTTTCGGCATTCCCAACATCGGAATCTACGATGAGAAATTGCTGGCGTTTACTACCGATCGAATTGCCGAGGCGATCATCGCGGCGAACGAGAAATTTGTTCCCATCCAGGTTGGCACCGATGCCCGCGAAGTCCCCGGCCTCAATCGCAACCGACGTGGCGACTCAACGACCGACGACGAAGTGACCGTGACACGCATCGACACGGCTGACGGCAATACACTGGCAGTCCTCGTAAACTTCACCGCGCATCCCACGTTCATGAACGAAAAAATCATGCACGTATCCGCGGGTTGGCCGGGCTATTTGCAACGTGAAGTGGAAGCATTTGTCGGCGGCGGTGCGATGTGCATGTATAGCAACGGCGCTCAAGGCGACATCGGCCCCGCTGGAGGACACGGCCCTAGTCCGTATGCTCGCGCGGAATCGCACGGGAGAAGTCTAGCGATACAAGTGCTCGATATGGTTGACGAAATTGAGACCGAATCCGACGTCGAATTCGAGTTCGCGATGCACACTCTCGATTTACCCCCGCGCACTGTACCCCCAGCCCTACTCGAATCCGCCGGACCTGAATACGGCATCGACGAAAGCAACGCGCAAGTCCTCATCGAAGCCCTCGTGCCCAAGTCTTCCTATCTCGGCGTACTAAAACTCGGAGACCTGCTCGCGGTATCCATACCCGGCGAGTTGTTTTCCAAACTCGGATTGGAAGTAAAAGCGAGCCTCGAGTCCGCCGGAGCCGAACACCCCATCATCGTCGGCCTCGGCAACGAATGGGTCAGCTACATGATGCCGCCCGAAGAATTCGACCAAGGCGGCTACGAACCCGGCGTATCGTTTTATGGCGAAACACTCGGCCCCGAGGTGGTGCGGCAGGCGATTGTGGCGGGGAAAGAGGTATTGCGCTAGCAGCAATATTGAAACGCAGTTTTTGGAGTGCGCAAGCTTGCTTGCGCTTTTACGAAGTGGGCTTGCCCACGGCGCATGATCATCACACTTGGGTTGCGAAGCAAGCTTCGCTTGGTGAAAGCGGTAGCAAGCTACCGCACTCCAAAAAACGAATTGATGTCACTCGGTACCCTAACTCACCTCACCCGTTTCAGGGTCGTATTCCCAGACGCCATTCGGATATGGATGCACCGTAACGCCGGTGGCATGCGTGCGCCCTACGATATCTTCCAGTTTCTCCGGCCAAGCGCCAAATTTTTCCTTGTACTCATCAACCGAGACCCGCATCGGCACCAGCCGTTCTTCCTTGACGCTGTCCAGCACCGACGTGCTATACGCGACACCCTCGTCATCGAAGATAAAAAATCCGCCCAACGGGTCCGTTGGTTGACCCTGAATATATTGCGCACGCTCCAAGTCATCCAACGAAGTTGGCGGGGAGCCAAATCTCTCCGCATACTGCGTTGCCAAATCCGTCAGGACATCAGCCACTTCACGGAGGTTCGACTCCTGCAATTTCCGTGCGGCCAACTCCCGCATATGTTCCTCACCGCTATTGTCCAGGATGTCCTGCCACATCGACCGTTCAATATCGTACAGCCCATGAAGACCCTGCAAGTCTTCTGTCCAACTAACGACATACCCCGGCGCATCACCTGTCGCGACCGCCAACGCGAGGTAAATGGCTCCACGCGGTTCGTCTTGCCTATTCAACACATACGTCCGTCCAATCTCGAACGGCAATTCCCAGCTGTTTGGATGATGCCGAATGCCATCCTTTAACAACTCAATGCTCGCGTCATTGTCTTGTTTCAACATGGCGAGCGCCATGCCACCCCATGCATACACATCGTGAAAATGTGGATCGAGATTCGTGATGGTGCGACACATCTGTTCGAGCCACGTGAACTTAAAATCGCCCTGCCACTCTTGAGACGTGTACTCAATACACCGCAACCACAACAAATCCGCGATCACACTGCTCATACCGCCCGTGAAATGTGTCAAGATTTGTTCATTCGGCAGGTACACCAATTCTTCATCGAAATCGCGATATGCCGCAGCATCGACGCGCGCCTGCGAAAAGGCGATTCCGCCCAGCCCTACGCCCAACACCAATGGCGCGATAACCAACCACCGCAGGATCATACGTCTTTGTCCTCAAATGCCAACGACGCCAACACCAGCAGAACGGTTGTATAAATCGCGCCGTACGCCATCGCCCATGCCACATACGAAGGCGCTACCACGATTCCGTTTGCCGCCTCTGCACGAATATTGAAGTTCGACAAATTCGGCAAGATGTAATACGCACCATTCATCATGACGCGCGTCACCCCCGAAATATGATCCGGCAACTCGTTCAGGATGGACGTTGCGTGGCCTACCATGAATGCTGTGAAGACGATAATCGCGCCGAGAATGGGAGAGGTCACCGACGACAACAACACCGCCAACGCCGTGAGCAATAACAGCTCCCAATAGATGAGCAATGCCGCCAAGAAAAATGTGGCATCCAATGTCCCGCCCAACACCAGCACATACCCCGACGCGACAGCCGTCATCACCGCGGTCACCAATGCCAACAACGCCGCCAACCCGAGATATTTTCCAAGAATGAATTCGAACCGCCGCATCGGTTGGCAAATGATCGTATAGATTGTTCGCTTGTCGATTTCTTTATAGATGAGATTCGTGCCGATGAATATCGCGATCAACACACCGAACAACGCCACCGCCGCTAACGAAATATCCTTGACGATCTTGATGTCCTGACCAATGCTAATCCAGCCCAACGCCTTCGAAGCCAGAATCGCCGTGGCCGAAAAGAACAACAGCACATACAACACTTTGTCTCGCACCGCTTCACGAAATGTATTGTGTGCTACCGCTAAAACAATCACGCCGCCGGCTCCTGCTCTTCCATGAAAATGTCTTCCAACGTCACTTTGATCGGCACAAACTCACGCAAGACCCCACCCGCGCCCAATACTCGCTGCGCAAACGCATTCGCTTTTTCGAGGCCGTCAACGACGAAGCAATCACCCGCCCCCGAACGCCGCCAATCAACCGATGCGGATTTCGCTAACGACTTCGCTTTTGATTCCGTGAGCCCACCGACCGTGATCTCGACGCGGTCCACCCGACGGTGCAATAAATCACTCACGCGGCCTTCCGTTGAGAGCGTTCCATCGACGAGAATCCCGACACGGTCACAAATCTGTTCCACATCGCCCAATACGTGCGACGAAAAAAATACGGTCTTACCCCGTTCACGCAGCAAATGAATCAGCTCACGGATCTGACGTCGGCCCACCGGATCCAACCCACTCATCGGCTCATCCAGAATCAACACATCCGGATCGCCAACCATCGCCACACCGAATCCCAGTCGCTGCCGCATCCCTTTTGAGAATCCACGTACACGCCGTTCGGCAATTGGACGCAGATCCAACAAGTCCGATATTGACTGCCACTGCTCTTCCCGCGCTGTTCGCGACAGCCCCCGAAGACGGCCATAAAAATCGATCGTTTCCCGTGGCGTCAGGTACTCATAGAAATAGGGATTCTCTGGCAGATACCCGATGAGCCGCCGTGCCGCCCGTGACTGCGCTTTCACACCACGAATCGATGCCGCACCGCTCGTCGGCTTCAGCAAGCTACACAGGATTTTGATGGTCGTCGTCTTACCGGCCCCGTTACGGCCCAAGAATCCAAACACTTCATTCGGTGCCACAGTAAACGACAATCCCTTTACTGGATACGCCGTTTTCCGACCGAGGTGCGACCGGTACTTCTTATGAAGGTCTGTTACCGTGATGGCGTTCATGGCTGCGGCCGAATTCCGGGTACCAGGCTCCCGGCTTCAACGGCGCAAATCCCCCTGTGTTAACGGCTTATACCGCCCTGCATCCCCCGATGCCAGACCGTGTTTCGGCCCGTCTTGGACGGCACAATCGCCGCGAAAAACCACTGCGTGCCCTCGTATCGAACACTGCTCTCCGACAAGAATTTTGCACGAAATTCACGGAAAAAGTCAAGAATTGATTCCGGCTTTTCGGCCTTCCTCTCAAGCCTTCATTGAAACCCAACGGCAAGATGAGTACCATTCCGCGTCATTTCAGCTGGAAGACCCCTGCGGGTTAAACCGGCTGATCCTAAGGAGTAGTATCAAATGAAAGTGACATTGCCAGTGTTTGGCATCGATATAGATGAAACATCCGTGCTCGTTTTTCAAGACGCCACATCGAAACACGACGCCCTCGACGCCCTCGTCGATGCCGTAAGCGACACCGGATTCATTGAGGATAAGGAAGCCTTTCGTGGTGCTGTCCATGATAGAGAACGGGTCCTCAGCACCGGAATTGGACAAGGCGTCGCCATCCCCCACGTCCGCATCGACGCCGTCACCCAGCCGACATTGGGCATAGGCGTTTCCGCCAGCGGCATCGATTTCGACACGCTGGACGACGCGCCGGTTCACGTCGTATTCATGTTCGCCATGCCCACCGGATCCCAGAAAGCCTATCTCAGCCTCCTCTCCAAGGTGATGCAAGCGGTAAAGACCCCAGACTTCAACGACCGGCTGACCGCATGCGCCACCCCCGGCGAAGTCCTAGAAGTCCTCAGCGAACCCGGAAGCTAGCCCGACCGACGGTACCAATTCCGCACATTATTGGGCGACCGCCGTTGTATTTGCCCCAGATCTAAGAGCGTTTGCAGCAAATCCCCGCCATTTGATACACTTCGCGGCTGTTGGTTTTCAGGGCGGTTCGCCTGATTCGCTGCGTTAAGTCTCCTCAGTTGTTTGAAGGGATACGTGTGCGAGCGCGGGCTGCCAGAGAAATAGAGTAGGACATGGAACGTACATTCGTAATGATAAAGCCTGATGCGTTCGGGCGCCGGTTAAGCGGCGAAGTAATTGGCCGCTACGAAGGCAAAGGCCTCAAGCTCGTCGGGTTGAAAATGCAGATCATCAGCCGCGAACTCGCGGAACAACATTATGCGGAACACAACGAACGCCCGTTTTTCGGCGAGTTGTGTGACTTCGTTACTTCGGGCCCGACCATTCAGATGGTTTGGGAAGGTAACGACGCAGTCGCAGTTGCGCGCAAGCTCAACGGCGCGACGAATCCCGCGGATGCCGATCACGGCACTATTCGTGGCGACCTCGCGCTAAGCCTGCAGAACAATGCAGTCCACGCATCCGACGCCGTGGAAACCGCGAAGCGCGAAATCAGTTTGTATTTCAATGACAATGAATTGTGGTCTTATTCAATGCCCGACGACGGCTGGCTAGTGTAGTTCGGTTGATCGTCAACATGGGCATAAAACGAGGAGCATAGGAAATGGCAGGCGGACGAAAAGTGCGGCGTGCAAAAATTGCAAAGCACAAACGCAAGAAAAAACGCCGCGCGAATCGGCACAAGAACAAGTAAGTAAAGCCGGTTGAGCCGCCGCCCCGTCACGTTGGGCGGGGTGGCTACGTGTGCAGGAGGACGGCCCCATGGCCGACGACGAATCAAAAATTATTATCGACGAGGACTGGAAAGCGCAGGTCCAACGCGAAAAAGAAGAAGTGGAAGCCGAGCCAGAAGATGCGCCGGTCGCGCCCGGGCAAGAAGTTGAACCCGGCGGCGAGGAACCCGCTAATTTTGTCGCGCTCGTGTCCAGTCTCGCAACCCAGTGCATGTTCGCACTCGGATTAATCGCGCAACAGGAAGGCGGCCAAGTCATGGTCGACATCCAAGGCGCGAAATTTCTGATCGATCTGCTTCTCGTGTTGCGCGACAAGACCGAAGGCAATCTGGACAGTGAAGAAGAAGGTGCGATTACCGAGGCTATTGCCGAATTGCAACGGGCTTTCGTCATTCGCGCACAGCAGGTTCAGGAGGCTTCGATGAAGGAAGCCGGCATTGATATGACCAACCTGCGCAATCCGGACGCACCACCCACCATCTAACCGCCGCGCGCAGTCCGCGCAAACCCCCGGGAGAAAACCGTTATGCCGGGTTACGTCATCGTAGGCATGCAATGGGGCGACGAAGGTAAAGGCAAAATCGTTGATTTCCTTACCAGTCAAGCCGATCTAGTCGTTCGCCATCAAGGCGGAAACAACGCCGGACACACCCTGGTCGTTGAAGGACACCAAACCGTACTCCACTTGATCCCCAGTGGAATTCTCCATGAGAAAACCGTCTGCGCGATCGGCAACGGCACTGTCCTCGATCCCGCGGTCCTGGTTGAAGAACTCGACGAAGTGAGCGGTATGGGCATCGCCTGCGAAGGACGCCTTTTCATCTCCAGTTCCGCCCACGTCATCATGCCCTATCACAAAATTCTCGATGGCGCACAAGAAAAATTCCGCGGCAAAAATAAAATTGGAACGACCGGTCGCGGCATCGGCCCAGCCTACGCCGACAAAGCTGACCGCCTCGGAATTCGATTCGCCGATTTCGTCAACCCTGACCGATTCACGATGAAACTCGAAGAGGTTCTCGACTACAAGAACGCGATTCTGACGCAGACCTTTCAACTACCCAAGCTCGAACTCGATGCGATCATTGCAGAATACGCACCGCTCGCCGAAAGACTCGCACCCTACGTCGCCGATACCGTCACACTCGTTCACAAAGCCATCGCGAAAGGATCCCGTATCGTATTTGAAGGCGCGCAGGGCTGCATGCTCGATCTCGATCACGGCACCTTCCCATACGTCACCAGCTCCACCACATTGTCCGGCGGTGTGTGCGCCGGTGCCGGCGTCGGTCCCAAAGAAGTACACGGCGTCATCGGTATCGTTAAAGCCTATAGCACGCGCGTCGGCGAGGGACCATTCCCAACCGAACTGCTCAATGGCACGGGCGAATTGCTCCGCAAATACGGGCAAGAATTCGGCGCAACCACAGGACGCCCACGCCGCTGCGGCTGGCTTGACCTCGTTCAACTTCGCCGAGCGGCACAGCTCAATGGCGTCACCTCCCTCGTCCTGACCAAACCAGATGTTCTTGGCGAATTCGACTCCCTCGACATTTGCACCGGATACGAAGTCAATGGCGAGACCACCCATGAATTCCCAGCACAGCTAGACGAATTGGAGCGCGCCAAGCCCCAGTACGAATCGATGCCCGGCTGGAAGACGGATATTTCCGGCTGCCGCACCTGGGACGAACTCCCGGAAAATGCCAAGGCCTATTTCCTGCGCATAGAGGAAGTGCTTGGAATACCTATTCACATCATCAGTGTTGGCCCCGGGCGGGAGCAGACCATCACCCGCCAGGACCCACTCCAGGTCCAAGCGTAGCGGGCTTTTCCAAAACCAAATCTGCATTTCTCCGGTCAAATGACCAGTGTGTCGCATTGTGGGCGGCATTGATTCCCGATTTGGCGCGGATTTCGTGCCTCGGAGAGGTGCGTAAGTTGACGCCCCATAAAGATTTGCATACACTACTATTGGGGAACGACCTGAGGGTGCCGTATGGGGTGCCTTGGACGGAAGGGAGCGTCTTCGGCGATTGACCACGCCGGACGCACAAGTATCGCCAACTATGAAAATCTTACGACTCGGTAGGCTATTTCTAGCCCTAGCGTTTGCGACGGGCATCGCACTCGAATCCGCGCATGCGGATCCACGCCCTATCTCTATTCGCGATTGGAATTTCAAATCTAAGACGACCAAAAAGCAAAAGACGCCCACCGGAAAATCAAGACCAGCAACCAACAACTTCGCGCCGCCAAAAGCCGAAGCCCCTGCCGAACCGGTTGAACAAGATCGTTCGGACAGCGACGCCACCGAAGCCGAAATGTCCGAGAAAGCCGAAGAAGACACCACGTACGACCTCGAAATTATTGAACCTGTTGTTGTCAAGAATGCACCGGCACCTACGAAAGCGCCAAGCAATTCTTTAGACACACCCGTCGCCGAATCCCCCACTGAAATCGCGACAGTCGATGCTCGGTCGGAGGACAAAGACCTTTTAACGCCAATCGAAGACGCGGCGAATGTATCCGACACAGGATCGCAGTCCGAAAGCGCAGTCGCCTCACTCGATTCATCACCAGCAGACACGCCTCACGTTCCGATTCCGTCCGTGAATGGATTTGCCGAGGGCGAACGCATCGAGCAATACACGCAACTCACCAGCGAACCGATTCAAGGCGGCAAAATCCGCACCGGCGATGAGACCGTAATTGACCTTAACGACACGACTATCGATCAATTATTCGAAGAATACCAAAACCGCAACAGCCAACAAGAAACGTTGAATATTTCGCTTGAAGATTGTTTGCGAATTGCCCTCGTCCAAAACCTCGACATTCAAGTCGCCGAATTCGATCCACTGCGAAACGATGGCGATATCATGCAAGCACGCGGCGAGTTCGATCCCTCGCTCTCACTCAATTCCACATACACCGAATCCGTATCATCCCCATCCGCGCAAACCAACGCTTTCACCGGCGGTCTGGGCGGTGGTGGTGGAGGCGGTGGCAGTCTGCTGAGTGGACTCGGCGGTGGTGGTGGCTCAAGTAATCTCCTCAGTGGACTTCTTGGCGGAAGCGACAGTGACTACCCAGCGTTGAGTACTGCCGTCTCGCTCATTTCCAGCGTCGCATCGACTGCCATTCAGCTCGGCTCACAACTGATTCCATTCAATCAACCGGAACCGTTCGTCATTGAATCCGAACGTTGGCAACACAGTGCCGCTGTGAACGGAAAACTCCACTGGGGCACAGAATACGAAGTGCGCCTCAACCTCAATGTTGAAGAGGGCACGTATAGCGGCAATCAAGCGGAATGGGATGGCGGCCTTTCGCTTCAGCTCACGCAACCGCTCCTCAAAGGCCGTGGTAAAAACGCCAATCTCGCCCGCATCCGCACGGCGAAGAACAGTCGAATTTCCTCAGAGTATCAACTCCTGCAAACGGTTCAGCAGTCGCTGAGCGAAGTTATCAAAACGTACTGGGACCTCGTTGGCGCGTACGAACAAATGCGTGTGTCACAACGATCACTCAGCAACGCGGTCCAATTGCAAATGGACAATGAGGAACGGTTGCGCATCGGAACGGGCAATCAACTCGATGTGTCGCAGGCCAAAGCCAGTACCGCCGAACGGCAAGGCGATGTCATCAATCAGCGAAATCAAATTATTCAGACGGAAAATCGCTTAAAACAATTGCTCGACCTCCGAGATGAATATGTTATGTCGCCCGTGCGTCTAGTCCCCACAGGGCAGATTCCTGAAGCGCGCGTGCTCGACATCGATGAAAAGATCAGCATCCAGCGCGCGCTCGACAACAAACCCGACATTCAATCCAGCATGATAGAAGCCGAAAACGCAGACATTGAAGTCAAACGCGCGAACAATGAATTGCTGCCCGAATTGGACATTACCGTCAACTACACCACCGGCGGTCGCGGAACGGAAAAGAAGGACGTATGGGAAGGAACCGAGCGCCGTAGGGACGAGAACTGGTCAGTCGGTGCCCGGGCAACAATTCCAATCACCAATAGGCAAGCACGTGGTTCGCATACGACGGCACGCATGTCAAAGCGTCAGGCGGAACTACGGCTGACCAAGACTGAAATAGATGCGATTGTAGGTGTTCAGAACGCTATTTCGAGTGTGGGATCGAATCGTATTGCCGTCGAGGCCCGTGCGGAATCGCGTGCGTACCAAGAGATAAACGTCGAAAAACAGGAGACCAGCCTACGGTTAGGCGCGACGACAAGTTTCCAGGTGCTGGAGACCCAAGAGAATTTGGCCAACGCCGAGGCGCAAGAAGTGCAAGCACGCATCGAATTGGAAAAATCGCTCGTCGATCTCTCACTCGCCGAAGGCATGATATTAGAGAACAACGGCATCGAATTCTTGCCGCCCGAACAGGCGCAAGCCGTGCCGTTCTTCAGAAGTTTGGTGCCGCCAGCGCCGTCAATGGAATAGCGGCACCTAGGAAAGTTTCCAACCAAGGTTGCGAATACGTACAACTGCGCCGGTGCAAGGTTGCAGCCCGTGAATTGCGAAAGAAACACGTCAACACCGATAACTCCATTATGACTGAAGCTACAACTGACAATTCGATTATCTCCGTCGAGGGGATCCGGAAGCACTACCACATGGGCGACACCGTGGTGCGCGCGCTGAATGGCGTCTCGTTCGACATTGGCCGCGGATCGTATGTCGCCGTCATGGGTCCATCCGGTTCCGGCAAGACGACCCTTATGGATATTCTCGGTTGCCTGTCCAGGCCCACCGAAGGTATCTACCGCCTTAACGGCACACCGGTTCAAGACATGGACGAAGCACAGCTCGCCCAGTTTCGCAACAAATTTATTGGATTTGTATTTCAAAATTTCAACCTACTCGCACGCACATCAGCACTTCAAAATGTCGAGCTACCGCTCCTCTACAGCGGTATGCCACGCAAAGAACGGTTGGAAACTGCGCACGAAGCACTCGACGCCGTCGGGCTTGCCGATCGGATGGATCACGCGCCCAGCGAACTCTCCGGCGGCCAACGCCAACGCGTCGCCATTGCACGCGCATTGGTCAATAAACCATCCGTCGTGTTCGCGGACGAGCCCACCGGAAACCTAGACTCTACTAGCGGCGAGACGATCTTGCAGCTATTTGATGAGCTACACGCAAACGGAAACACAATCGTAATGGTCACCCACGAACGTGAAGTGGCCGAACACGCCGAGCGGATCATGAGTTTCCGCGATGGCGATTTGGTGAAAGACGAATGGCGACAAAAAGATACGTGGGAGTCCAACTACTCGGTTGGATAGCCGTCTTGGCAGCAATCGCTGGTGGCGCGGCCTATTGGTTTAACCTCACACCAGCACTTGAGGTCAGCGTTCAAACGGTGGCGCGCGGGCACGTGGAAGATACAATCCCGGCTATCGCGTCCGGCACGGTGATGCTCCAACTGGATTCGCGCATCGCTGCGGACTACATGGGCACCATCGAGCGTGTGTTGGTAAAAGAAGGCCAGCGCGTCAGCAAAGGCGACATGCTTATCGGCCTCCGCGCAGCCGAACTGGATGCGCAAGTGGCCCTCGCCAAAGCCAACCTCGAAGCCGGCGAGTCCGCGCTTCGCCAGGCCGAATTGGGCGCAGACATCAGCAAAACGATGACCGCCGCGCAGTTTAAGCAATCGACGGCACAGTCCGATCTCGCTCGACGCGAACTCAATAAACTTCAGTCCATGCTCTCGAGTGGCGCAATATCGAAAACAGAATTCGATCGTGCGGCAGTGCAATCCCGCGTGGCCGACGAAGGGACGACAATCGCCAAAGCCGGTCAACGGGAAACCGACGTGCGCAACGAAGAAATCCGAATGGCCGGTGCGAATATCAAACAACTCCAAGCCGGACTCCAGGCTGCGGAGGCCGCCCGCGACAAGTCCGTTGTCAAAGCGCCCTTCGACGGAATCGTCGCCAAGGTCTTCTTGGACGAAGGCGAAGCGGTGACCATGGGCATGCCGTTGATGCAACTCATCGACAATTCCGAATTCTTCGTCGAAGCACCATTCGACGAAGCCAACGCCGCCGAAATCAAAGTGGGCCAAAAGGTCCGAATCAATCTCGATGCGTACCGTGGCGAAGACTTCATCGGTCGCGTCGAATATATCGCGCCCGTCGTCCAACAAAATATGGATTTGAGCCGCACGCTGAACGTAAAAATTCTTGTCGAAGAAGGCAAAGACAAATTTATCGGCGGCATGTCAGCCGATGTCATCGTGGTCGTTGAGGAAAAAGACGACGTTCTCTACGCGCCGTCCGATGCCCTCATTCGCGACGAATATGCCTACGTCCTTGAAAGCGGTCGCGCCGTCCGCCGTGACGTTACCACCGGTACCGGCAACTGGGAAAGCGTCGAGGTTTTGAGCGGTCTGAACGAAGGCGACGTACTCATTACCAGCGTCGCCCTCCAAGGGCTCGAAGACGGTGTGCGCGTCGACGTGCTCGAAGAGCCGGAAGTGTAACGGCCGATCACGCGGCCCAGCATTTCTTATGAATCCGTACGAGTACTTACGCGTCGCGATCGACTCCGTCGCTCAGAACAAAGTCCGATCCTTTCTCACCATGCTCGGCGTCATCATCGGCGTCATGTCCGTGATTCTACTCGTGGCCCTCGGCGAAGGGGCACAGACATTCGTCGAGACTGAATTCGCTGGCATGGGCACCAACATTTTGATGATCACACCAGGCAAACAAGAGACCTCCGGAATGATGCCCATCATGGCCGGTAGTTTCCGTAAGCTCACCTACCGAAACGCCAAACAGGTCGCCCGAAGGGCTCGCGGTGTGAAAGCCGTTTCGCCCGTAGTACTCGGTGCCGGTCGTGTTCGCTACGGCGATCACCGCCGCGACACCATGATTATCGGCGCCACCCCGGATTTTCTCACGGTGCGAAATCTGACCGTCGGGCAAGGCCGCTTCATTACGGATCAAGATATACAGAAACACCGAAACGTCTGCGTTATCGGTACCACTGTGAAGAAAGAGCTGTTCGGTGACGAGAACGCCATATCGAAACAGGTGTCTATCAACCGCCGAAAACATATCATTGTTGGTGTCATGGAACCCAAAGGCATGATGCTCGGCCTGAACATGGATGACCTCACCATCATTCCCGTCGTCGGTGGTCAATTGATGTTTTACGGCGGTGAAGACGCGCTTCACCAAATTCTCGTTCAAGCCAACAGTCCCGATGAAATTGATATCGCTCTGGAAGCCACGCGCGAAGTTCTCAAAGCCGAACACGACTACATCGAAGACTTCACCATCACCGATCAGAAATCCATGATGGACACGTTCGGCAAAATTTTCCTCGCGCTCAAGATCATGCTCGCCGGTATCGCGTCCATATCGTTGCTCGTCGGCGGGATCGGAATCATGAACATCATGCTCGTGTCCGTGCGCGAACGAACCAAAGAAGTTGGTATTCGAAAAGCCGTAGGCGCTACCCGCGCCGACGTGGGATTTCAATTCGCGATCGAATCGATCACGTTAAGTGCGATCGGGGGCGGGATAGGAATCTTAATGGCGTTCCTCTCAGCGTTCGTAATTCGATTCTTCTTTCCGCAATTCCCCGTCTACTGCGCGGGCTGGGCCATCGCGACTGCTTTCTTGTTTAGTTTATCCGTCGGCGTGTTCTTCGGTGCCTACCCCGCCTACAAAGCGGCCAGCGTCGATCCCGTCGAAGCATTGCGATACGAATAGACAAAAAAGTAGCGCCCTCAAGCTTCCGCGCTTGAGGGCGCTCCCCTCACTAAGCCCCACACCCCCTCCGGTGTGAAAATTTACTCGGCCACAAACCGCGCCGTACGAATATAGTCCAACTCTGGAAAGTGTTCTGTAAGGTACGCATTTCCCTGCTGCTGGATCAAGTGCTGCCCCGGACCGTTGCCCTGCGGTGCGCCCTCACCATAGCCCTTATACAAGGCGTGGACCGTCTCCAAGCCCGCGATGACCTTGGCAAACGGGGCGAAACCCTGGCCGTCCAGGAACGAATTGTCCTTGAAATTGAAAAACATCTGCGTCGTACGCGTGCCCGGCCCGGCGCATGCATACGTCAGATACCCCTCCTGGTTCGACTGAGCAGGAGGATCATCCTCGATCATTTTGTCGCGCCATTCTGCTGCGACATCCGGGTCACCCGGGATGCCGAACTGGGCCATGAACCCTTCAATCACCCGAAAGAACCGGCACTCGTCCAACAATTCCGCCGAGATAATATCGTGAAACTGTTTCGCACCTTTCGGAGCCCATTCGGGGTGACATTCAACATCGATCACGCCGCACGAACAATCGAAACGCACGACAAACGGAGTATTTTCATCATAGGTATTAGACACAAAAAACGTCCTTATTCAGTTATGCCGCTTCAGATTCGCTCTCGTCTTCGGCTTCCACTTCCACTGGTACTACAAAACGCGCTTTCTTGATGTAATCCATTTTTGGGAAAAACTCATTTAGATACTTCGTGCCACCGCTCTGCATCATGCCCTGATCCGGACCGCGGCCGCCTTCACTTCTCCCACCGCCATAGCCACTAAAAATGCCGTCGACGATGTCCAACCCTTCGACAACTTTACCCACCGGCGAAAATCCGCTGTTATCGAGCCGCGAGTTATCGCCGAAGTTGATGAACAACTGCGTACTCCGTGTATTGGGCCCCGCCATAGCGAATGTCACATTGCCGCGCTTATTCGATTCCTTAACCGGATCGTCTTCAATATTCTTTCGGCCCCACTTCGCGGCCAATACCGGATCGCCGGAAATACCGAACTGCACCATGAATCCTTCAATCACCCGGAAGAATCGGCAGTCGTCATAGAACTTAATGCCGACCAACTCATGAATCCGCTGCGCACCGTTTGGTGCCCATTCGGGATTGAATTCCACCACGAAATCACCATTTGAACACGCGAACTTCACAAAGAACGGCTTCGTGGAACTGAACCCTGCCGCGTCAACCTGTTTCCACTCACGCGCTGGCGGGGCCACTTCTTCTGCCTGCGCCATTTCGATGACCTCCGGCGCGGCCTCTTCAACCTGCGAGGTCTCAGTCACCTCGGATGCCGCCTCAGCCGCCTCTGGCGTGATGGTCTGTTCAAGCGATCTCGAAGCCAGCTCTGCTTCGGCCAGTTTCCGTTCCGCCTCCCGCATAGCGACCATGTCCGTCGGCGTCATACGGCTTTCGCGGAATTGATACACCCCCACGACCGCACCCAATCCAACGACGATAGTGAGTACTGCTGCAATCGCGATTTTCACATCAACCTCCTCTTCGAGAATCTAAGTCTCAAGGCTACTCCTCCAATTCGCCATGTGGAAACGAACCGAGGATTTTCAATTTCTTACAATGTTTCGATGCTTTCTCAAGTGCTTTTTTGATATGCGGCTCATCCGCATGGCCAAGCATATCAATGAAGAACACATACTCCCACGCTTTCTCCTGCGACGGACGCGATTCGATCCGCGTCAAATTCAATTTCGCGTCGGACAGCGGTTGCAACATTTCCAACAACGCCCCCGACTTATCCTGAATCGCGCAAAGTACAGCCGTCTTATCATGTCCCGTGGCCTTGGCCATTTGGCGACCAATCACAAAGAAACGCGTAAAATTGTTGGCGGAGTCTTCGATACCCCGCATCAGAATATTGAGGTCATACGTATCCGCCGCGAGTTTACTCGCAATCGCAGCAGCGCCTTCCTCGTCCGTCACCATCCGCGCCGCTTCTGCAGTGCTCGGCGTTTCGATCAATTGGGCGTTCGGCAGATTCGCCTTAAGCCAATTACGGCACTGCACAAACGGCTGTGCCTTCGAATAGACTTTCGTTATCTTGTCCAACGTCGAATTCGACAACAGATTTTGTTCAATGTGCATCATCACTTCATTGATGATTTTCAGATCCGACCGCAAAAAACGATCCAGCGTATCGCTCACACCGCCGCCCATTGCCGTTTCTACGGGTACGAGACCATAGTCCGCCCGCTTCCGCTCGACTTCCGTGAACACGTCTTCAACGGTCGACTCCGGCAGATATTCCGCATGCGCCCCAAAAATACGAAGTGCCGCCATATGGCTGAACGTGTCCCGCGGACCCAGGAACGCCACTTCCGCCGACTTCTCTAACGCCCGCGATGCACTAATGATTTCGCGGAAGATCGCCTTTATCGCGGACGCCGGTAACGGTCCCGGATTCAGCTTGCGAAGCTTGTCGAATATCAGCTTCTCGCGTTCCGGTACATAGACCACCGCGTTACTGTCCCGCTTAATATCGCCGATGCCGATCACCGCATTCGCCCGCCGACTGAGCAAACCCAAAATCTGCTCATCGAGCGAATCAATCTCATCGCGTAATTCATCTAACGTCATACAAAAGAATCCGTGGCCGTTATCGTTTGCGCCGCACCACTTCCAGCGGCGCATGGCTCACCATAATATTGCGGGTCGGGCCGGTATTAAACCGGATACGGGCCTTCAATTTCTTGCCCGATCCCGAAGTGTACATAATAACACCTTCGCCGAACTTAGCGTGATGTACGCGGACCCCCATCTTGATCGCCTCCAAATCCGTCTCAGGACGCCCAGCCGATCCCGCCGACTTCGCAGCGGGCTTCGCTCGACCACCCCCCAGCAACGCCGCCGGAATCTCATCGAAAAACCGTGACCGATCATTCGCCTGGGTACGCCCGAAAACCATTCGCTCCCGGGCCGATGACAACGTGAGCGTTTTGCGCGCACGGGTCATCGCGACATAACACAGCCGCCGTTCCTCCTCTACGCCATCGTCCTCATCCAGCGAATTCGAGTGGGGCAGTAACCCCTCCTCCAACCCCACCAAGAACACATGGTCAAACTCAAGACCCTTCGCGCTATGGCAGGTCAACAGCGTCACCGGCGCGCCGCCGGACCCCGCCGCATCCATATCCGTCATCAACGCCAGCTCCTGCAAGAACGCCTCTAGCCCGCCCGGACCCTCTCGTTTATCAAAAGCCGCGCACGACGAACGAAATTCCTCGACAACTTCCAACCCAGTCCGAAAATCTTTCTCATCAGACTTACGCACGTATTCATCGTACTGCGTTCGCTCGATGACAATTTCCAGCAATTCTGCCACGCCCAATGTAAAGCGATCCGCCGCCACCGTATCCAACACGTCCACCAGCGCCGTCACACCCTGACGGCCCCGTGACGTCAATTCATCATCATGTTCCGCATCGCGAATAATCTGCGCGAGCGATTCGTTCTGATTGGTTGCGCGCGATTCAAACCGTGCAACGGCCGCACTCCCCAAACCACGCGCAGGCACATTCACGATCCGGCGCATCGCCACGTCATCCCGCGCATTCGCTGCGGCCCTTAGATACGCGAGCAAGTCCCGCACTTCTTTACGCTCGTAAAACTTCTGGCCGCCAATCACGACATACCGTGCGCCCTTTCGTCGCAACGCCTCTTCAAACAACCGCGCTTGACCATTCGTCCGGTACAACACCGCCGCACTCGAACCGTCCGACGTTCGCGCGCTTATCGCGTCCACCACATACCGCGCCTCGTCGTCACCGTTCTCGGCCTCGTGATATTTGATCGGCGCGCCTTCGCCCAATGCCGACCGAAGCGTTTTGCCCAGCCGCTTCGTATTGTGTGCAACGACCGCGTTGGCCGCGTCCAGTATCGCCGCCGTACTGCGATAATTGATTTCAAGTCGGAACGTATTCGCCCCCGGAAAATCGCGTTCAAATTCAAGAATGTTACGGATGTCTGCCCCGCGCCACGAATAGATACTTTGGTCCTCATCACCCACCACAAACAAATTGCCACTAACTTCGCCCAGCCGTTTTGCGATCATGTACTGCGCACGATTTGTGTCCTGGTATTCATCAATCATCACAAACCGGAACCGGTCCGCATATCGCTTCCGCACCGCATCATCACTCAGCAGTTTCGCCGGTAACACCAGCAGATCATCAAAGTCCACCGCGTCATGCCGTGCGAGTGCCCCGTGATACCGATCCCACAATTCAGCGAACGTCTCGTCCGTTTCGTCCTCAACATCATCTTTCGTTGGCGCTGCCAAGTCTTGCTTGAAACGGCTAATCCACTGCAACGCTTCACGCGGCGTCACTTGTACCAATGTTGAAGGCAGCCCCTTCACCAACTGTTTCATCAGCGCGATCTGATCCGCGTCATCGAATATCGTGAATGATTTCTTGCGTCCAAGCTTGTCGATATCTCGTCGCAATACCCACAATCCGAAACTGTGAAACGTGCCCGCCCAAGCATCCAGCCGATCCCGCCCCAGGCGACGTGCCGCCCGATCACGCATTTCGCCCGCCGCTTTATTCGTGAACGTCAACGCCAGAATCTCACGCGCGTTCACGCCCCGCTCACCAACCAAATGCGCGATACGCTCCACGATCACCCGCGTCTTACCCGATCCCGCACCAGCCAACACCAGCGCATAACCGTCCCCCTGTGTGATCGCCGCGAGCTGCGCGTCGTTGAGTCCGGATTCGTTCACGATATCGATCCGCGATCACTGTCATAAACCACCCCACACCCCGTCATACCCGCGAAGGCGGGTATCCAGTGCGCGGACGCAGTCGACTCAGATACTTCGGGATTCCCGCCTTCGCGGGAAAGACGGGGGAAAGATGGAGGCACCAAATGGAAGACGCCGTCGCCTGGATATACGTCTTTGGTCCATTCTCTGAGAGAAGCGGTCATAATCAGAATTCGCATTTCGGCGGCGATAGTCGCGTGCGCGTAATCGCCGATAGGAGGAGGCTTAAACACAAGAATTCACACATTTTAGCAGTAGTTCAATTGACGGTCCACCAGTCCGGTGTTATGATTCCATAGGACGATTTGTGGGTACGTGGGGAGTGTGGCGAATTATGAAGAATCAGAAGATCGCGGGTTTCACCCTGATTGAGTTGTTGGCGGTGATCGCCATCATATCGATCTTAGCCGGATTGGTCGCCGTTGCTTTTCCGCGCGCACTGGAAAAGGCGCGAATCACCGATGTCGAGAACGACTTCAATCAAATCCGGACGGCCCTGACGGGATACGCAGCCGACTTCGGAACCTATCCCCCTGGCTACGGATACCGGCGATTGACCAACGCGCAGCTGGCAGATTTGAGCGTTGACCCCTACGCATCGCCCTACGATGCATCTGTCCCTGATGCGGACTATTTTTTCTTAGACAACTATATGGAACGAATCGGCATGTTCAAGTCGTTCGATCTGTATGACCGATTCAGTTTCGATTCACACGACACCAATCTGAGCGAGACGATTGACAGCTTCTTGGAATACCGCCCCGTTGGCAGACCTGACCCCGCGAACCCTGGCCAATATATTGGATTTTCATCGGAGCGTTTCATTGGTAGCAACAATAGCGGCGAAAGGACGCGCATGCTGGCGGAGCAGGGGCCATACATTTATATTCCCGTAAACTCCCAACAGGCCAAACGGTATTTGCAATATTGTATGGCCGGATTCGAAGTGACCGGAGATCTTGATTACGCCTTTGCCCGTATTTTCGATTTCACCGATACGACAACGCAATCGGGGCAATCCAATACGATTGCTGAACGCTACCTATCCAAGCTCACCTTTCCGCCGACCAAGTACGATGCGTTTGTTCTGATTTGCGTTGGACCCGCACAAAACGTCAGTGGAATTTTGCCCGCGCCAATTGCCGGACAGCGCCCTGACGATATCTTGGATGCCTATCACATCCTCGGGTTGCGTGCGTATTTCTTGGCGACACGCGATATCAATACCAATAATCAGCTCGATTTCGATTTCAGGGCACGCACGAGACAGAACGAAACCTCTTCGGTATTCAGCGACCCAGATCTCGGCCTGATGCCTGATGGCACCGGTTCGCAAGGTCCGCTCATCTACGTGCAGGCCGGGTAACGAAATAGGGCGGACTCACGTCATCCCCGCCTAGCAATTCACGAAGTGAATGCGGTGCCGAAGGCGGGTACCCAGTGAAACACCGAGGTGCTGCGTTTGTTTAGAGTTCCGCCTTTAGGCGGTTAGCCGTACAGCATTCTCCCGTTGCAAACGGGAGCTACGTACTGCCAGGGTACGCGGATTCCTTCTTAATACCTTCGATCTGCCGAATGTGAATCGACAGATGCATCAGATTGAAAACCGCCCATTCCTTGCTGTTCAATTCGCCAAAGATTGGATGTTCGACGGTCTTGGTCATATCGACTTCGCGGTCGAATAGCCGCATCGATTCTTCGGCCCGTTGAAACGCTTTCCGCAACTGCGCACCCAGTTCATCCGCGCTCGCACCGGTGTCCTCATCCTTTAGCCCCATGGCAAGATCGCCCGGACCGTCTTTCCCTGCTGCCAACGCCTTGGTCAAAATGGCGATAGAACGGACGGAATGGGTGATGTGATGACAGACGTCTCGAATAGACCATTTATTAGGTGCCGGAGAGAACGTCCATTGTGCATCGGTCAGATGGGCGAGCGTCGCGTTGAGGGATTCTTGATAATCGTGGAGTCGGGCAATCAACTGATCAGCCGATTCCTCACGAATTTCGGCCAGCCACTTCTTACCCGCCGCGATGCGATTGCGTTGCGCTTCTGTAAACTCCATGGGATACGAGCTTACGCTACTTCGCGGGACGATTCACCTTTGCCGGTATTGGTATCATCCCGACGTTCGAGCAACTGCGGTTTTTGCATCGTAAGATGCTGCTGACGACGGGCCGCAGTCAACATCAGAATCATCACGATAAAGATGATCGCAAACCCCTGAAATAGCCCGATCGCGTTTTCGAAATAGCTCGAACTGTTGCGCAGCAAAATGCCCGTCACGCCCAGTGCCGTACACACAAGATAAATAAAAAGCACCGCGTATCGTTGCGAAAACCCCATCCAAACCAGCCGATGCGACAAGTGATCCGGCGCGCAATGACTGATGATCGATCGAACCGTGCGCGTTTCCCCGCTTAATATCCGCGCAATGAGGATGTACGTAAAATCAAAAATCGGTACACCAAGAATCAATACTGGAATGCTGCACGCGATGATCGGATTCGAGTTCCACTCGCCCATCACGCCCAATGCTGCCAAGGTGAACCCGAGAAAGAAACTCCCCGAATCCCCCATGAATATTCGTGCTGGCTTGAAGTTGTAAATTAGAAATCCGAGGTTTGCGCCAATAAGCCCCGACGCGAGAAGACCAAACCATGTCAGATTCGTTTCACTCCCCACCGCCAAATACGCTTGGACTGCGATCACCAGATACATCGCAGAAACGATCGTCGCAACTCCGGCCGCCAGCCCGTCCATATTGTCAATGCCATTGAACGCGCTCGTAACACCGACTATCCAGACCATCGTGATAAGCAAGTCGAGCGGCGCCCACGAGAATACATCGAGGCGCACGCCGTAAAACGATAGGATTAGCGTCGTGCCTACAAGTGTGATGAACTTTACGACCGCGGAAATACCACCACGAATATCGTCGACCGCACCGACCGCCATGCAGATTGCAGAACCAATCAGCACGCCGTTCATCGGATTGTCCCGATACCAAGGCACGACTACCGCAACGGCGAACGCCAGAAAAATGACAATGCCGCCGCCACGCGGGACCGGATGCGTGTGGATTTTGTTGTCCTCGACGCGGTCCATGACATTGAATCGGCGCAGCAAGTACATCGCGATGGGCATGCCCAACGCCGATAGTACGAACGCCATTGAACCCACCTGCAGATACACGCGGGCCTGAAAATGAAGGTCTTGCAACTTCCCCCGAGCCTTCTCCGAAAAGGCCATCGGCGATTACCCGGCAAGGCGGGCAGTCGCCTGTCATCCACACTCGCCCGTCCCCCGGGCGCATGCGGCGCTTATATCACGGGTACGTCCCCCGTACCTGTGGGCGGCATCATAACAGCCAGCACATAGTATTCATAGAGAAAAAAGCAATAAAAGCGGGATTTTAACCAAAAAAGCGGAGCGCTGCACCGATAACCCGATCCACATCGCCCGTGCCGAGTCCGGGGTAGATGGGCAATGATACACATCGCCGGTGCGCTCGCTCCGCACCTGGGCAATCCGCGCCCAAATAGTGGTGGGCCGGCCGATACACCGGGCGCTTCGCATCTATACCGGATCGCTGCATATGCGTTGCAAATGCATCTCGCTGATCCAGCGCGACGACATAACGGAAAAAGACGTGGTCGTCCTGCCGCGGCAGTTCCAATGGCGATCCCGCGAAGGCCTCATGATACCGTGCTGCGATCGACTGTCGTTGGACCAAAAACTCCGGAAGCGTCTCCAATTGGACCCGGCCAATCGCCGCCTGAATGTCGGTCATCTTAAACGCATATCGGGGACGATAGTCGTCGCGATTGTCATAGTCGCGCAAATCACGCGCTTCATTCGCCAGCGCTTCATCGTCGGTGAACAACATACCGCCTTCGCCGGTCGTCATCAGTTTCGTCGCATAAAACGACGTGATCGAAACGACGCCGCCGCATCCCGTCTTTCCGCCGAATGATTGCGCGATATCCTCGATCACTTTCGAATGCGCGGGCAAGGATGCCGTCGCGCCAAACAAGTGCACTGCAATCACCGCGTCGCAATCCGAGGGTACGTGATCGGCATCGACGTTGTAGTCCTCCGCCGCATCGCACAGCACCGACTCTGCGCCCTGCTGATGCGTCGCTGTGATCAACGCCGCGCAGGCATACGAAGGTTGCGCCACACGCGCACCCGCGCCAATGCCCAGCACTCGTAGGGAAAGTTGCAGCGCCGCAGTTCCGCTATTGACCGCAACGCCATAACGTCGACCGACAAACGTCGCGCACTCATCCTCGAACGCTTCCACTTCCACGCCCTGAGACACGTTGCCCGATTCGATCACACGCGCCGCCGCGTCGCTCTCCTCGATTCCTAACGTCGTTGCGCTGTGCGGAATCTTCGCATCAGAAACATACGATTCCTGGCGCGCGGCATTCCCAAATGGGTTGTTACGTTGCATGTTCCCTGGCCCCCAACAAAATACTCCGAGCGTCCGGCCCGCAATTCATCAACAGATCGATGATTGCCAAGTCCGGAATGAATTCCCCGTGCAACTGCGAATAGACCGGCGCGGTCCATTCCTGCAGTACCAACTCAATTCCCGCGGCAACCAGCGTGTCAGCATCAAGATAAGCATCCAACGCATACGCCCCGCTGTAATACGCCGTCCCCCCCACCGCTTTCACCGCATTCACCAAGCGCGCCGTCGCTTCCCCCGGCGTCTTCATCTCCGATGAATAGTGAATCGGCGTGCGAATCTCCAGCGCCTCAAGATAATACTCGAACATGTGCCGGTTCAACTCGTGCAACAATCCCCACTCGCGCGCATACGTCGCTTCAAAAAATGGCACGTGGGTATCCGCATACGGCGCACGCGAATAGCACTGCTGAATCGTCGCCCAATGCTTCCGTCGCCAATTCACGCGGTTATCAATCGTGACTCGGTTTATGACTTCCCCCAAGGGCGCATGAACCGGCACCGTCAATAACGTTGCCCCATTCGCCCCCTTAACCTTGTTCCGGTTCTGCCACCCGTTCTTCGAATACTGAATATCGTCCAGCACCACAAATGCATCGCACCGCGCTATCTTCTCGAAATAGCGTAACCAAGGCAGATAATGCGACTGGTGCGCCCCCACGACCATGCCGGTACCTTACTTTCTTTCCAAGAAGAAAGAAAGTAAGCAAAGAAAGACCATTAGATAGGTGCCCCGGGATTACTCAATTGATTGTCGGGTAATTCAGAATAACTCGTATCTGTGTCTATCTGTGTGAATCTGTGGCTAAATCAATTCGTTCACAGCGTCTCGCATCGCATCAATCGGCGCCGGTTTCCCCGTCCAAGTCTCGAACTGCAGCGCGGCCTGATGCAACAACATCTCGATGCCATAAACAACTGTGCACCCAGCCGTCTGGGCATCGCGCAGAAATTTCGTCTCATGCGGTCGATAGACCATGTCAAATGCGACTTGCTCGGATCGAAATTGCTCCGCCGACACAGGAGACTGGTCCATATTCGGTGCCATACCTATTGGCGTCCCTTGAATCACCACATCATGTTCGCCCATCGCTCCAGCGACATCCTCAAGTGAACCCGCAGTTGTACGCGACGCATCGTCTAGATCTGCGACCAACGACTCCGCCTGTTCGACACGCCGTGCGAGAATCGTCACACACGCCGCCTTCGTTTCACGCAACACAGCAAACGCAACAGCACGCACCGCCCCACCGGCACCCAGGAACAACACCCGCTTCCCATCCAAATCGACGCCCGCATCTGCAAATGCTCGCAACGTTCCCAATCCGTCTGTCGTCGACCCGATGAGCCGTCCACCGTCGTTCGTCACGGTGTTTACACTGCCCACCGCAGCCGCCAACGGATCGACCTCGTCCAATAGTGGAATGATGGATTCCTTATGCGAAATCGTCACGCTCAACCCGCGAAAGCTGGGCAACGCTCGCATACCGGTCAGGCACGCTGGCAAGTCCGTGACGTGAAACGCCAGATAGGCATAGTTCAGATCCGCCGCAGCGAACGCCGCGTTGTGAATCGCGGGCGACAGCGAATGGGAGACCGGATCGCCAATCACAGCACATAGTTGAGTCTTGGTATCAAGGGTTCGCATCGACATCGTTTACACCGTTACACTGCCTACTCAGTATCCGGAACGTTCCGAACAGAAAGACCTGTATGAAGTTAAGTGCGCTACTCGTTTTTATCCTAGTTCAAATTGCGTTTATTCCGTTCGCGATTGTGGGCATTGCGCTCGTCTTTTACAAGCAGACCTTTACGAGCAAGAAGCTTGGCGTGTCGGGGACGGCCATTGAAGTGATCAACGGTCGGTGGGCCATGGATGTTTTTGGTCTGCGAAGAGACACCGCCGCGGTGAAACTTAGTCGGGTACTGCCGAACAACTCGATCCTTGGAATGTGGCTCGTCCTATTCCCGCTCTATTTGCGCTACAGAATCAGTGGAGAAACCAGCGGCTATCCCACCCTCGCAAAACCAGGAGAGGAAGGTCTAGCCCACATAATCCTCAATCGAACGGTCTATTTCGACGATCTGATCGAGCGATCAGTGGACAACGTCGAACAGTTCGTCGTTATGGGTGCTGGTTTCGACACGCGGTGCTACGGAGATCATGCGAATCGAAATGTAAGCTTGTTCGAGATTGACCGAGCGCAAACGCAACAACTCAAAATAGCGTGCCTACACGCCGCAGCGGTCGACACGTCCAACACCCATTACGTCGAAGTCGACTTCGCGACCGAGCAATGGTATGAGAAGTTAATTGATTCCGGTTTCGATTGCACCAAGAAAACCATGTTTCTGTGGGAAGGCGTGACTCTTTATCTCTCCGAAAACGAGGTACGAAACACCCTTAAAACCATCAAAGAAAATATTGCTCCGGGCAGTGTCGTGGTCGCAGACTTTTATGCGCTTCGTTTTGTGAAAGGCGACTGGTCTCCGGGCATGAAAAAGCTGCTTGGCATACTAAAAATCACGAACGAAGAACTTGGGTTTGGCGTCGACTTCTCCTCGGACCCGGAGGTTGCGTTCAAAGCATTCTTAGAAAGTGAAGCTATTCAGCCTGGCCAGACCTATTTCATGGGAGACAAGACCAAAAAAGGGGCGTACATGGTCGTCGCAGAACTCTTCGTATAGAATTCCCCGAACTGAAATCGCAAACGCATTAGATTACGGAAAACACGAGATCTCCCTTAGGAACAACCATGCACACCGTCACCCGCATACTCACCCTCGGTTTAGCAGGAGGACTCATCGTGGCCGCCGCCAACGCCCAAGAACGCCAAATCACCTTCACACCCAAAAACCACATGCTGGACAACAACGACAATTTTTTTGCCGACGGACGCTTCCTCTGTTACGACACCCGCGAAGGCATCGGCCCCGGCATCGAAAATAGTCAGAGCATCGAAATGGTCGAAATCGCCACCGGCGAGGAAACAATCCTTTACGCTCCGCAACCAACCATCACAGGCAAGGACGCCGCGCCCGGAATCGGTGCCGTAACATTCGCCCCACACGAAAGCGCTGTTGCTTTCATCCATGGTCCACCCGTCAACGATGTCGACACGCGCGGACACTACGGCAAGCCGAACCGCAACGGAGCGTCCGTTCTCGCCGATGGCTCGCAAGAACTGACCTGGCTCGATCATCGCGACGTCGCGACGGATCGCGATACCTTGCCCGGCGCCCATCGAGGCGGCACGCACCGGCACGAATACTGCCTGGACGGATCGCGAATCGGATTCACCTACGACGATTTTTTGTTGCCCAACTATGACCGCACAGTCGGATACCTCGAACCTCACACTAACCCACCCGGTAACGCGACCCATCGCTTTGCACTGCTCGTCGCGGTCCCGAAGATAGGCGAAAGTAAACCCGGCGAAATCGAAAAGGCCTACGGCGACTCCTGGGTCGGACGCGATGGAACTATGCGCGCATTCATCGGCAAAGTCCGTAACGACGATGGCGAAACCTATACCGAAAGCCTGTTCGTCGTCGACGTACCGAAGAACGTCGACATCGCAACAGCCGACAGCGGTTCTTCATCTCGTTACCCCAAACCACCCGAAGGCGTAAGCATCCGTCGCTTAACGCATTCCCACGCCGAAGGAATCGTCCGCGGCACGCCCGAGGGCAATCGTATCGCCTATTACGCCACCGCACCCGATGGCAAGCGACAAGTATTCATCATCGCCTCCGATGGCTCGGACAATGATCCCGACGAGACCAAACGCCCGGTCCAAGCCACGCACTTCACCTACGGCGCTGGCCCTGGTCTCCGGTGGCATCCCTCAGGCAACTCAATCGCCTGCATCGCAGACAACCACGTCGCCGTTACCTGCGTAAGACCCGGCCCCCGCTTTGGCGAAACGCAATTCTTAACGCCACCCGACAACGCCGAACGAAGCCAACTCGTCTGGTCCCCCGACGGCACCACACTAGCCTTCAACAAACCCGTCCCCACCCACGACGCATCTGATAACCACGTACGCACCTACGACGGCAGCGACTACTCCCAGATTTTCATCCTGCATTTTCCCGACGCAGACGGCGACGGCATCGCGGACCATTAGATCAGGATACGTTAATTCGTACGTTATCTCGGAAATGATTGCAGTCGACCGTGACACTAAACATCCCCCTTGATCCCCCTTCGAAGGGGGATCAAGGGGGATGTTACGCAATACAACTAAACTTGAACCGCTCTAATTGTTCGATCACTATCGGATTTGATTCGCGTGCCCCGTCCAGCCAGGTCCACGCACGACCCGCCCAGGTTTCGCGCCCGTGTGCTCGCCATCTCGCAACACGTGCTCACCGTTCACGAAAACGTGATCGACGCCGGTGGCCAGTTGGTGAGGCGCGGCGAATGTCGCGTGATCTTGAATCGTATCCGGATCGAAGACGACGATGTCGGCGAAATTGCCAACCTTCAACAGGCCGCGATCACGAATGCGAAGATGAGTCGCGGACAAATGGGTGAGCTTATGAATGGCCTCTTCCAACGGAATGACTTCTTCGTCGCGCACATACTTTCCGAGCAGTCGTGCGAAATTTCCGTATGCGCGCGGATGGGTACTCGACTTCATAAACACCCCTTCCGGTGCCATGGACCCAGCATCGGAACCGAAACTCATGTGAGGGAGCGCGATTTCCTTCTTCACATTTTCTTCCGACATCAAGAAGTAAACCGTACCCACGCGGCTGCCGTCTTCGACCACGAGATTCATCGCCGTTTGTGCGGGCGATGTGCCGCGCATCTCCGCCACTTCTGCGAGAGTCTTACCCGTAAGCGGTTTTAGTTCTTCATTCTTGAAGCCAACCAGAATAAGATTCTCCGCTGACCCCGCCGCATAGAACAGGTTTTCCCAATCGTCCGTCGGTGCAATCATTTCTTTTTCCACGCGCGCACGGATCTCCGGGTCTTTCAATCGGCCGATCCATGACCGTAGTCCGCCTTCTTGCACCCAAGGCGGCATCGATGCATCGAGCCCCGTTGCCCCTGCTGTGTAGGTGTACATGTTCGTCGTGATGCGCAATCCGTCTGCACGCGCAGCTTCTAACCGCGCGACAACATCGTCCAACTTGTCCCAGTTTTCCTTCCCCGCTGCCTTGAGGTGATAGATTTCCGCTGCGATTTTCGCCTCACGCGCGATGCGTACCAGCTCATCCACGGCTTCAAGCAGCTTGTTTCCCTCGCTCCGTAGATGCGAGATATACATCCCGTCATATTCAGCCGCGACTTTACACAGCGCGATCAGCTCCTCAGTACTCGCGTAAAAAGCAGGCGCATAAATGAGTGAAGACCCCACACCCATCGCGCCTTCTTCCATAGCGATGCGGACGTGCGCTTGCATGCGATCCAATTCAACGGGCGTCGGCGCGCGATCTTCATAGCCGAGTTCATGGACGCGCACCGTGGTCGCACCCACGAACGACGCGACATTCGGCGACACACCGCGATCAACCAACTGCTCCAAATACTCACCAAGCGTCGTCCACGTGATATCAAATTTGATGTCGCCCTGATTCTCCTTCTCACTACGTTTCATCGTCGCGTTGAGCGGCCCCTCCGACCACCCCTCGCCAAACACTTCCAGCGTAACCCCCTGCCGAATATCCCCCATCGAACGACCATCTTCCATCAACGAATCCGGAGCCCAACTCAACATATTGATAAACCCCGGCGTTACCGCTTTGCCTTGCGCATCGATCTCCACGCCAGCCGAATCATCCGACAAATCCCCAATCGCCGAGATGCGATCATCATGAATCGCGACGTCCGCTACGTATCCGGCATTGCCACCGCCGTCGAAGACCGTGCCGCCACGAATGATGGCATCGTATTCCGCTGCGATGGCGACCGAACCTAGCGCTACTGCAAGTAGGATTACGCTAGCTCTCACGACTTCTTGAATCAGCCCAATCATTGATAAGGTCATCCTCTCTTCAATTCCCCGGCTACGCACAGAATGTCCCCTCTCCTCTAGCAATTGCAACGCAAATGCGGAAGGGAGAGGGTTAGGGTGGGGGTCAGTTTTCACGTCCATCGATGCTTCTCACCGAGTACGAGATTCCACCGCCATTAGAAGCCAACATCTAGACGGATTCAAGCGAGACAATGGCTCAGCAGTAGCTTCGCCCTCCCGGTACGCTCCACGAACAACTTCGCTCACCTAAAACAGAACCGCCCCGGCGCGCTAGCAGCGCCGGGGCGGTTGATTGTTTCTTGTATACCTGCGGACTATGAACTTCGGTCGAACAGGAGTCCTTGAATCGCGCGACTCGTTTCCGCGAGTTCCAACAACTCCTCTGGCGGCACTTGTTTCACCACCTCATTCTCCTCATTCACAATCTCCGCGATTATGCGTTCGGTGCCGGGATCAACCCGTAACCGCGCCGTGTTCCCCGAGGCCAACTTCGCTGGCTCCGGTGGGGGCGTAGCCACCTCCTTCACCGGTTCGATTGGTTCCGGTTTTGGCGGCGGCGGTATTGCCTCCGGTGCGATGCCCGAACGCCCGTCTCCGGGAATGTTCGAGACAGCCATCATGCTTCTCCAAACGCGACGCCGCCCATGTTTCGGACTTCATCGCGAGCTGGGCTCACGCCCTGTCGGTGTGAACCATTAGCCCAGAAGCGACAGCGCCGTCTGCGGTACTACGTTGGCTTGTGCGAGGACCGAAGTACCAGCACTCACCAGAATCTGCGTCCGTGTTAAGTTGATGGTTTCGCGAGCGATATCCGCATCGCGAATCGCACTTTCAGCGGCTGCGGAATTCTCTTCCTGAATCGCCAACGTGTTAATGGTGAATTCAAGGCGATTCTGAACTGCACCATAATTGGCGCGCGTCGTTGACACACTTTGTAGGGCAGCATCGATCGTGCTAATCGCGCCAACGGCGACTTTCACTGTATCGACCTTAACCTTATTGACGCCCAAGTTCGCCGTATTCGCGCCGTTTGTCGTGATGCGCAGCGTCTGACCCTGCTGTGCCCCCGACTGCAACGTGATCGTGCTCGCGCCGCTCAACACATTCAGGCCATTGAATTCCGTGTCGAACGCGATATCATCAACCTGCGCCAATAACTGCTGCACTTCGTTATTCAGCGCCGTGCGATTGGTGTCGGTTTGCGTACCATTGGCGGCCTGAACCGCGAGCTCGCGCACGCGTTGTAGAATTGAAGTCGTCTCACTGAGTGCGCCTTCAGCCGTCTGTACCAGACTAACGCCATCTTGCGCATTCCGTTGAGCAACCCGTGACCCTCGGACAACTGCTTGAAAACCTTCAGCAATCGCCAGACCGGCCGCATCATCCTTTGCGCGATTGATGCGCAACCCACTCGAAAGACGTTCGAGTGTCTGGTTCAAAGAAGCCGTTGAACGACTTAACGTACGAGCGGCATTAAGTGCAGGCACATTTGTATTAATCTTGAGTCCCATGTCTTACCCTCCTTGAGCATGGTTTCCCGCGGCATCCCTACCCCGGTTCATTCAATTTCAACTGCTTATCAGCGGCATATATCCCCCTGGACGCTGCCGCCCTTTCACTGTGTTTTGTAAGCACCCCCTCTTCTACCCAGCCCCTGGGTGTTCAATCCTAATCTTCTACGGCGCAGACGCCCCCGGGCCAAAGCCCGGGAACGCCATCGCCGGTTGATACCGTTAATACTGACCGTCAGTCGATCTTGACTCCTATTAGCCCAGCAACTGAAGCGCTGTTTGCGGCACAATATTCGCCTGCGACAACACCGACGTACCCGCGCTCACCAAGATCTGCGTGCGCGTCAAGTTGATGGTTTCCCGGGCGATGTTCGCATCGCGAATCGCACTCTCAGCAGCCGACGAATTCTCTTCTTGAATCGCCAACGTGTTAATGGTGAATTCAAGACGATTCTGAATTGCACCATAGTTGGAGCGCTGAGTTGAAACGCTTTGCAGTGCTGCATCGATCGTGCTGATCGCGCCAACGGCAACCTTCACCGTATTGACGGCAACCTTATTGACGCCCAAGTTGTTCGTGTTCGCGCCGTTCGTGGTGATGCGCAACGTCTGACCTTGTTGCGCGCCCGATTGCAACGTGATCGTGCTTGCACCGCTCAACACACTTAGGCCATTGAATTCCGTGTCGAACGCAATGTCATCGACCTGTGCCAACAGTTGCTGTACTTCGCTGTTGAGCGCCGCGCGGTTGGTGTCGGTTTGCGTACCATTAGCGGCCTGGACCGCTAGTTCACGTACACGTTGTAGAATTGCGGTAGTCTCACTGAGCGCGCCTTCAGCCGTCTGAACCAGACTTACCCCGTCTTGCGAATTGCGTTGGGCAACCCGCGTGCCGCGGACGACTGACTGAAATCCCTCAGCAATCGCCAAGCCGGCCGCATCATCTTTAGCACGATTGATGCGCAATCCACTCGACAAACGTTCAAGGGTTTGGTTTAAGCCTTTCGTGGAACGGCTCAGTATTCTGGCAGCATTTAACGCAGGTACATTCGTGTTGATCTTGAGTCCCATACTTCATTCCTCCGTGAGTACATCACTTCGCGCATCCGTGCGCAGTTGGTGTTACCAGGATCGTGTGCCCCTAGCACGGCGACCCCGTTTGCCCGTAGTACAAGCACTACAAGCGTTATCTATCCTGATCCCGGTGTTGACAACCGCAACTGATCCATCCCGAATCCTTCGCGATCCACCCGTCACAGGCGCTCCGAAACGCAATCCCATAAGCCACCCGGTCCATCCCGGTCCTAGTGGCCCTACCCAGGCAGCCCGCGCCGAATCCGATCGGCCTAGTCCCCCAACGGAGCCAATCGACGGCGCGGACCGCCATCGTGGGCAAGACTGCACTTCGGCTGCGATTCGGAATCCGCGCAGTTCCAGCCAAGGCTAGTCCCCCGGCGAATTCCGTTTCGTCCTGCTTAGTGCGACACCAAGACCTCCCCAGGTCCAAGCGCCGATTCAACTGTTGAAAAAGCCGGTTCCGGCCTTTCTACGAAATATATCGGCACCTTTAGCCAGAACTTTAGCCTTTTTCTGAAATTAATTCAGACAAGACAATAATTTACGTAATCTATTGACAATAAATGATTTACAGCACTTATAATCAAGGACATTTAGACGAAACAGTGGAAAATCGCAGAAAGAATCAAAAGAATTTTCGAAAAAAGAGAAAAAATTTGACCCAGAATTACGGTTGGGCAAAAAAAAGACCGCCAGCCCATGGGTGTCCGGAGTATGGGCTGGCGGATGATGCGGGGAAGTAAAACGTCTAACCCGACGATGTCGGGGCTTAGTCTATGACCCGAGTAGCTGGAGCGCCGTCTGTGGCACAACATTGGCCTGAGATAGGACCGCTGTACCGGCACTGACCAGAATCTGGTTTCGCGTGAATTTAATCGTTTCCCGGGCAATATCGGCATCTCGCAGCGCGCTATCGGCTGCTGAGGAATTCTCCTCCTGAATCGCCAGGGTGTTAATGGTGAATTCGAGACGGTTCTGGAACGCACCGAATGTGCTGCGGAGTGATGTGACGCTCTGGAGAGCGACATCGATAGTACTCAATGCTGACACCGCGAGCGCAGTGGTCGAGACTGCGACACCACTGACGCCAATGTCGTTGGTCTTAGCGCCCGCGACTGCAATTGCGAGGGTTTGACCGGCGCGTGATCCGGCTTGCAGCGTAATGGTCGACGCGGCACTTAGTACGAAGAGTCCATTGAACTCCGTGTTCAGTGCGATGTCGTCGATTTGATCCAATAGTTCTTGGACTTCCGAATCGAGGAATCCACGAGTCACATCGCTTTGCGTGCCGTTCGCGGCCTGAACCGACAGTTCACGAATACGCTGGAGCAACTGGGTCGTCGTTTCGAGCGCGCCTTCAGCCGTCTGAATAAGGCTGATGCCGTCTTGCGAATTCCGCTGTGCGACAAGCGACCCACGAATGACCGTGCGAAAAGACTCGGAAATCGCGAGACCGGCCGCATCATCACCCGCACGATTGATGCGAAGGCCACTGGCGAGCCGTTCGAGGGATTTGTTGAGTGAGCCGGTCGAACGTCTGAGAATTCGTGAGGCGTTAAGCGCAGCTACATTGGTATTGATGCGTAGTCCCATGACAAATGTCCTCCGTGACTATGACTACTGCGCCGCTGCGTCCTTGCATTGGCGATGCCGCGTGATCCGCAGGCTGTAGACTACTTATCGGCGCACGGCCTAGAAACTTTAGATGGAGGTGTTCGTAAAGAAAAGGCTGGGAAATCAGCGGATGGATGGGGCGCTGGAAGTGCTAGGCTGGGGCCTGGCGCGCGGCCTGAACTTTTTCCAGGTTTTTCTGTGCGCCCGCATGAGTCGGATCGAGTTTGAGGCATTGTTCGAATGCTGCTTGCGCGGCATCGTATTCCTGCAAACTGAAATGGACAATGCCAAGATTGTTGTACGCAGCGGCCAAACCAGATTTAGCGGCGGTGCCAAAATGCGCCTTGGACTCATCGTACAACTTGTCATAGAAGTATAACTCGCCCAAGACGTTGTGCAATTCGGGATTGCTCGCACCCTTATCAATAATGTTGGTCAGCACTTCGCGCGCTTGCGACCGGCGCTGTAGTTTTTGTTCAAGTTGAACGAAGAGCTTCAGCGCTTCGGTGGAATTCGGAACGAGACGTAGTGCATTTCGCGCATGTTCTGCGGCTTCTTCGATCCGATCCAAGCCCTCAAGGCAAACGGCGATGTAGCGAGGGCCATCGTGCCAATTGGACTCCAGTGCATACGCTTTCTCAAAGCACTCAAGCGCCTCGGACCATCGCTTCGCCTCCGCGTGCACAACACCCAAATTCCGCCAGGCGGGCGCGATATTGGGGTCCAGGCGCAGGGCCAAGTTTAGCGATTTTACCGCTTCCTCCGGCCTTTTCAACATGAAGAGCATGCCGCCCAATTGGTGCAGGGCTTCCACGTTCTTTGGGTCGAGTTTTAGCGCTTCGCGATAGGCACCGGCGGCATTCGCATGGTCTTGTACTTCACCATACTGCTTGCCCAGTTCGATGAACCCATTAACATCCGTCGGGTTTTCTTTTATTTTCTGATGTCCGAGATTTAGATACTTTGACTGTTTCTCACGAATTTCGGATTCGGCACGGGCCTGGCCATAGTGATGAATTTGGATTTCCGTTTCGAGTGCGCGAATGCCCAGTTTCTCAAGGGAACCATCAATGAGTTCATGGACATTACCTTCAAACTGGGCACCTCGGTTATTCGGAAACAGACGCACTTTTTGGCTGGGGTGCCAGCCCGCGAAGTCCCGTGCAAAAGGGTCGTTCGCATGGCACGGAGTAAAATCGACCATGTCGCGATTGTTCGTGTAGTTGCGGGTGACGAATTGATAGCAACAATCTTGTGGACCCTGGGCCAAGCGACGAAGTTTGATCCGGTCTTCGGAAGCGATGACTTCGTCCGCGTCTAGGATAAGAATCCAATCTTCCTTGCACAGCCGTAATGACTCGTTCCGAGCGTCGGCGAAATCGTCGCACAAGAGAAAAACGCTGATCGCTGCATCCGCGGCCCGCGCAATCTCAAGTGTGTTATCCGACGATCCGGTATCAACGATGCATAGCTCGGATGCCAGATCACCTACGCTATCCAAACACTCTTGTAGACGGGTGGACTCGTTCTTGACGATCATTGCGAGGGAAATACGTGATGCCACGAATCGTTACTCGCGTGCCGAGGAAGTGGATGGGTTGGACGCCTCAACGGGCGCGATGGGTTCTAACGTCGGCTCGACGGCGCCTGCCTCAATCAGCGCGGCGAAGGTCGCCCGATCAACGATATCGCCCGACGTCACCAACCGGCTCGCTCCGTCAACATACACGCAGAATTGCCGAATTCGATCACCGTTGCGTTCCGCATAATATCCTTTGAGCATGTCGTTAAAATGAACTTCGAATTGAGGCATATCGGGTGGCTGCCAAGCGCGGATCTCATCCGTGGCGTTTGTGCTTTCTGATCGTTGACGTTTCCAAAACATCGTCTTTACAACCTCTCAGCATTTCGACGCGATACTCCGTGCGCGCCGTCCGTACGTTTTTTCACTCGTTCAGACTCACTCAACGCTGTCTAAGCAGGCGTTTCCCGTTCTTCGATCGCAGCGATGGTGTTCTCGCACATGTCACGAACGGCAACACTACTATCGGGGCGCGCCTTCAGCGCGTTCAATGGATCGATCGACTCCAAGGTACCAATTCGGCCGAGTACCGAAACGGCTCTTACGTAGGTGCCTTGTTGAAGTCCTTCGATTTGAATGCCCTCTTCAAGGATGGCCCGATCACCTTCAATCGGCACATCACAGGTCGTTAATACGATACGCTCGCGAGTCGAATCCATCACATCGTCCCGCCGGAAGATTTCTCGTAGGTCTTCGCGGACGGCTTGGTTCCCTTGTTGAGCGAGGCCTAGAAGCGCCGTCAACCGTACCGTTTCGGATTCATCATCTTTAAGGATCAGCAGCGCATCCTTGGCGCTGTCCGAATTGATCTCGCCTAGCAGATGGGTTGCCGCGCGGCGAACCGTGCCCGATTGGTCGGATGTCGTGAATGTGACAAGCTTAGGAACCATCTCTGGAGATACGATCTGTTCAAGTGATGTGACGAGCGCGAAGAGGGCCTCACCCGATATCGCTGGGTCTTCGAATCCACCAATCATTTCGTCAATATAATGGGGAGCTTTTTGGCCAATGATTGCTGCCAATCGCGTCAGTTCAGGATTATCGATGTTCTGCGCAGGTGCCTCCATCAACGTTCGCCATGCGGCCATCACGTCATCGGGATTGGCCGGTGTTGGTGCTACGTCGACTTCTTTACTGCACGCGGGTGCCATCACGATGATGCTCATCGCTATGGCGAGCTGGGTAACGACAACGAAGTAAGGATGAATGCGACTCATGAGTGTTGTTCTAATCCGTAGCCAGTGTAGTGCGCGGCGGAACCATGATAAGAAAGGGATAGTGTAGTAATTGACGGTGCCCCTTGGCAAGGCGTGAGTGCGAATACTGCGGCTGAATGACAGGAAATGCCCGAAAGATGGGCAATCTTTCGGGCTGTCGTAGAGCAGTTAATCAGGAAATGCACGAGATTTAGGCTAGAACCCGTTAAACGGCCTGTCGTAACGACCGAAGATCCGTGCGCTGTCCTCCGTCATGGGGAATTTGTCTCCGGGGTACCGAAGGTATTCAACGTGTCCATCTAGATACAACACGTTGCTGCCGCCAGGTACGTGCGCGAAGTCCGCCACTTTTGTGCTGATGTGATCCCAGACGGTTGGCACCTCGCTGGAGGATTGGGCACTTGCTGCGGGGTTGTTGATGTCGGTGATGAGAAAGCGTTCGATGCCATCGCGTAAGCGAAACATTGTGTCACCACCGCCCGCTTGCGTGCCGGTATAGGTGTCGGAGACCGTGAAATCCATATCGCTGGCCGATCCATCACTCACGACATTCTCAGCGGCCAACTCGCCCCAGGGCGTTGTCATGTACTCGGATTCTTCGTATCGTCCATTGGGACCGGTGCCCACAGTGCCAACCAACGCGGGACCGATGATATTCACGTCTTCCAATATCAGCCATCCGGTGTAGTCATATGGTTCTTTCAAGAGTTCACACGGGTCGACTCTGCCATCGCCGTTTCCCTTTGCGTCGAAACGACCGATCGGATCGATTTGAGCCGCCCAGGAGGGACACCAAACAATATTTACGTCCGTCAAGTATTCGGGCATCAACGATGGCCCGTCAAAAATCATCGTGCTACTCAGGTCTCCGTCGCAATTGCGAATCATTCGGGGTGGGAGTTTTTCGCCGGGTGATTCGGTCGCGTACATCGTGAGCACTAAACCCAATTGCTTCAGGTTATTCTGACAACTCGCACGCCGTGCCGCCTCTCGAGCCCGCGCGAGTGCAGGAAGCAGAATCGCTGCAAGGATTCCAATAATGGCTATCACGACGAGTAACTCTATGAGTGTAAAGCCATTCGTTTTTCTAGTCTTGGAACGCTTCTGAAACATTCTTTCTATCTCCGCAGTTGTTCTTGTTGGGCTGGTACGCGGTCAGCAACCGCGCCACACGTCAAGCAAGCATTCAATAAGATTCTTACGCCGCCCATAAATTTAGCAATACATTCGTAAGTTCAGCATGCTGAACAGATGGAAAATATAGTCTATTCCAGACCGCGTGTCAAGCGGGCGCCGAATCATCGAATAGCGGGTGCTATGGAGTACCTGTGGGCTTGGCGCAAGAGGGAAACGCTACGGCATGTCGGAATAGGAGCCGCTGAGCAGGTCTTGCGAGGTGAGGCCGAACTGGTTCACGAGCCATTCTACCTTCGCGTGGGTGGCATCTTTCGAAGCGTCGTGCTGAATGACACCCTCGAATTCGAGGAAATCGCCTAGTCCGGTGACGTGGTCCAGATGGATGCGTACCTCGTCGTACAAGAAAAGCTGTCGGCGTTTCTCCACCACTTTCCAAATTCCGATTGCCTGACCAAGTACGGCTTTGAGCGCTTGGGGATCGGGCACTGGAACGATGCTATAGGAACTGGTCTTTGGACCGTCTTCGTCCGGGCGTTCGTAATGAATCAATTGAAACTCGGAATCGTTGATCTCGCGAAGTTTCAAGCGACCACGGTCGACGTTGAAGTAGGTGTCGATCTGGTGAAGAATCCCTTCATCGGAGGCACCCAACGATTTCGCTAGCACGATGCCTTTTTCTGGGCTAGGGTACTTGGCTTTGATTTCGATGTTCTGCATTATTGCTCCGTGTAGTTAAGGCACCTTAGCGATCGAAAAACGATGATGCAACGACGCCGCGTACTTTTTCCAAAATTGCCCGAACCTGTGCGAGTATGCCCGGAGAGACAGATATCTTCCGACACTGATGACGAAATGGAAACCCACGACAATGACTGAATCCACCTATGCCGCCGCTGACAATCCTTACGACGCAGAACGCGCTCGGCTCGACATGCTGGAACGCATGAATGATCCGCTCACCCAGCGGCGTATGAATGAAATTGGAATCGAGAAGGGTTGGCGTTGTCTAGAAATTGGTGCAGGCGGCGGGTCTGTTGTGCGTTGGCTCTCGGATCAGGTTGGCGACACGGGATCCGTGGTTGCGTGCGATCTCAATCCGCGGTTCTTGCAAGACCTTGGCCTGCGGAACGTGGAAGTGCGCGAGCACAACATTCTCACTGACGATCTCGAAGAGAACGCGTTCGACTTCGCGCATTGTCGTGCCGTGTTGATGCATTTGCCCGATCCCGGTGTTGCCATTCGCAAGATTGCTGCCTCGCTCAAGCCCGGCGGCCAGCTCCTCTTCGAAGAGGGCGACTTCGGCATGTTCGGCGCGACGGATCCTGAGTACCCCGGCGCAGAGGAATTCACACGCATCAGTCGCATGTGTTGGGATCTATCCGTTCAAGCGGGTACGATGAATAGTTACTTTGGTCGCAAACTCTACGGCTACCTACGCAGCATGAAATTCGACGACATTCACAATGAAGGCATCCTCCGGGTCGGCAGTGGCGGCGATGACCCCATTGGAAAATTCTGGCGCGCGTCTTTCGAAGTCCCCGGTATGCAACGGCTGGTCGACAGCGGCGCTCTTCGACAATCGGAACTCGATCATCTCAAACGCATGATGGAAGACCCGAATTTTCACTTCATCGGCGGCGCACTCTTCGCTGCGCGCGGTACGAAACCTAACCGATAAAAACATAACCTTCACCACGGAGGCACGGAGAACACGAAGAACTGCATTCCGTAAACACGCGAACACCCGGTCCTGGAATCGACCTGTTCCGTGTCTGGAATCAAGACTCTCCTTTCGCTATGCGTACGTATGATGATTGTTGGAAGTTTCTATCGTACACCGGCTTAGAGAATCTTGATACGCTTGGCAAGCCGCTTGCTCCTCTTTTTACGGAGGACTAAGCGATGAGGAACTCTATTCAGCGCAATGTATACGCGACGGTATTATTGGCAATTGCGGCGTCATTCTCCGGCTGCCCCATTCAACCCCAGATGGGCGATTGGCTCCTTGCGGTAAATGCGGAGGGAACCCCGCTGTGGGGCCTGACTCTGAAGGTGGACGGCACGGTAGAATCGTTTGACTACGGAAGCACTGATGCGTTGGAAGGCACGATCACTTGGGTCTCTGACGGCTTCAACTTGGTAATCGAACAAAACTCCTCGACCGTGCACCACGTCTTCGACGCGGTGTTGCAGTCGCCCACTTATGCGGAGGGCGATTTCAAAATTCTCGAGGCTGAAGCTGTTATAGGCACATGCTACCTCACCAAGATACCGTTGACATTCGCGGCGGATTAGCAACAAACAAAAAAGTAGCGCCCTACCCTCTCATTTAGAAGGCGGGGCGCACTTGAGTCAATCGACGGAAAATCCGTTCACGGATGACCGACTAAAGAGCTCCTTTTCTCCGTAGCGCAACCCAGCGACTCGCAATCGCGAGTGTGCCGAACACCGTGATGAACCCGAACCCCATCAGCAATGACCAACTTGATGACGCGGGGAGTAGTCCTGCATTTGCAACACTCAGAACAAAAGTGACTGTTTCCGCTGCGGCTTTTGCCTCGTCGTCGTAGGTGACCGTGTACGTTCCCGCATCCGAAGCCAATACTGGATTAAACGTCAACACCTTGCCCGTCACTCCGATGACGCGCGGGGCATCGTCACTCATCGGCGACCCGTTCTTTTTCCATTGATAGTCCTTACCCGCCGGTGCGACGAGCTGCACTCGGAAGTTTTCGAAGACGGTCGTTGAACCCGACGTACTGACGATGTAATTTCCTTCGCTACTCGGCACGTAGTCCACGGCTCCGCCTGCCACGGATACGTTTTGATTCAAGTTGTCGTTGAGCACCGTTCCGTAGAATTGCGGACCCAACAAATAGGGATATGCGCTATTACCCCCCGAATCGATCGTGGCGTAATAGACGTAGACGCCATCGGGATACTCTGGCGTTACCGAGAAGCGACCGTTGTATTCGTCGAGGTCACCCAAACCATCGACGTACTCGAAATCTTCGATGAAATACCCGAGCGGATACGTCGGGTTGATCGGAGGTCCTTGTAGGTTAACTGCCAGCACAGTCCCATCAGGCAACGTCGTCCGGTCGGTGATGATACGTAGTCGATAGCTGGACTCGATGCGTGCGACGCCGCCCGTGCCGTCGGTATTGTCATACCCATAGGGTCCGTACATCGGAATGCCATCAAATCCAAATCCGATTAACGGCGAATGTTTCGATCCGTCATCACCGAGTTGCGCGCGCAACAATGGTGGCTGTTGATGATAGTGGTACAACCCGTCAACCACGACGTTCGTGGCCGCATCGCCGTGCGTATGTCCAATGCCCGCGCCGCTTGCGTGGGTATGATCATAGGCGGCCCCGGCGGCCATAGGCCCCATCATGAGCGGAGACGGATGCCCCAGCGCCGAGTCCATTCCGTCCGCACGCACAACGATCGCGTTGTTGTTCCAAACGCCTTCATTCTCGTAACTCGTGGCGTCGGACTGGTTGTACATGGTCACACCGTTTACAAAGACGCCAATGCTGCTGAGGGGTGTATTCGTATGCGCGCCCTCACCCGGAGTTGTCCGAGGAATACGAAATAGCGAATTCACATCGCTCGGTCCCGCTGGATTCCCGTCGTTGAACGGCCCTACCGTGTGCGAGGGTACACCGCTCGCATCGATATACACATTGGTCGCGTCGTATCGCACACGTTCGACATCGGCCAAAATCCCGCTCACGACCGCATTGATTTCGCTGTCCGGACTCGTACCCATCGTGCCGATTTCGTTTACCTGCCAAACCGTCACGACCGGATCCGTTTCATGACCCCACGCTTGAACGCACGCACATAAACTTAAACACGCCAGCCCGCGCGCGACACGCGATGCTTTGCTCCCCATACTAATAATCACGATTCATCTCCCTGTTCTCGATTCGCACCCGTAACACGAAGGGGAGCATATCCGTGCGAAGTAACAGGGGAGACGACAGGAAGATTACAAAATTGTAATGCAGGGATGAAGCTAGGACTGGGAAGGTTGGCTGTAGATGAATCGTAGACCGTCGGATATCGCGGATTCCACCGTCCCGGCTTCGGCACCGCCGGACACCGCGGCATCGCCGATCATCAAATCTGGATACCGCCGACTGCGCATCGTGTCTGCCAACACCGTGGCCGTTGAAGATCGATCGCCAAATGTGACGAAATACATCTGCCCGTCCAATGGGGTATCGGACGCAGCCAAATCAGCTTCAATTTTGAACACATAATCTTCTGCCCGACCAAACCGGGGCGCAATTGATAGACAGCGTTGAAAGACATCTGGATCGGAAAGCTTGGCATAACAACTGAACAGCCCTCCAAGCTCGTAGCCACCAATCGCGCGATCATCCCTATGCGTCTGATACGTCGCGTCAATAAACGGAACTACACTCTCATCGAGAAAACGTAGAAACGTATCCGCCTGTCCCGCCGTCGTAAATGTGGAATCCGACACCGGAGTAAAGTCTCGCACACGCCGCGTATCGAAAAGCGTACCGCCAAGACGGAGGCCCCGTCCGCCCCTATGGCCGATGCCGACGATAATGATTTCGGGGATCTCGCGGCGGCGTATTAGTGGAAGTACCGCATTGGTGTACAAATCGGTGGCAACCTGGCCGTCGAGCGCGTACAAAACCGGATACCGCGTACCGGGTTCCGGGTAACCGGGGGGCAACTGGACGTATAGCCGGTAGACCTGATCGAGATCGTCTGAAAAATATTCGATCGTTTCAACGGGGGGTACTGGCCGTTGATCCGCGACTTCGTACACAAAGCCCGGCGCGCGATAGGCCATCACGCCACAAACGAGCACTGCTGCGACCGTGGCCATCGCGACCTGAATTTTCCAATGCCCCATCATCCGGCCAATGGTACGCCTGCCTGGTCAGGTTTGCCACACAGGCCTATCCCAGACCGAGCTCCGAGTTGGGCGGCTGAGTCAACGTTGGATCGCGCTCCTCGAGAATGTCTTGTACGCGCGTCTCGATCATCGGCTTCCACGTCTGGTGCGGCAGCACATAGAACTTATTGTTCCGGACGGCGTCCAGCACGAGATCGGCGACTTCCGATGGCGGCATCGCATTCGGCATCGTGGATCGCATGGCTTGGCGCACCATGCCGAATAACGGGTCAACTTCGTCATCTTTCAACCTGCCGCTTGGTCGATTGCGATCCGATTCTATGACTTGCGTATTGACCCAACCCGGACACACGACCGATACACGCAATTTAGATCCCGCCATCTGCAAGTCATGGTGCAAGCATTCGGAAAGCGTGACGACGCCGTGCTTACTCACGAAGTACGGAGCCATGCTCGGTGCGGACGTGAGTCCTGCGATGGATGCGGTGTTTACAATCTGCCCTTCGGTGTCTTGATCAATCATCCGCGGCACGAAAATACGAATGCCATCGATCACCGCATTCAGATTGACGTTTAGAATCCAATCCCAGTCCTCTTTCGAAATCGACCAGGCGGGTCCGCCAACTCCGACGCCGGCATTATTGCAAAGGACGTGAACTGCGCCGTACGCCTCATAACTTTTGTCGGCAAGCGCCTCAAGCTGGTCAGTCTTTGTCACATCGGTAACCACTCCGATCGCGTCAGCACCTGCCGTACTTAGCGCATTGACTGCGCCGTCCAATGGTCGTTCTTCAATGTCCGCCAACACCAGCTTCATGCCCGCGCCTGCAAACGCTTCTGCCATGGCAAGACCAATTCCACTCGCGCCGCCGGTGATTACCGCGACTTTACCTTCGATTTCCTGCATACTATGTGCCCCACGTTTTCTGCTATCCGACGAAAGTGCGAAGCATACTATATCTCCGCCCGTCGATTCCGGTTTAGAACAAAAGAAGGTAAAACGTAACGTGTCCAACGCGACGAACACCGCATTCCAATTGCCCGAGCCTGGACTTATCCCGCCACTTGAGCCTGAATTCCGTCCAGCGGTACTGGCCAATCGAGCGTTTCGCGCTGCGGTGATCGACGTCGGCGGCGTACCGCTGGTCCTCGGCCTCGAGCGCGGCGATGGCTCTGTCTCGCGGTATGAGACTCAGGTGTTCCCTGAAAGCGATGACCAGGCAGCCGCCAATTTTCCGTATGTCGAACGCATTCTTAAATTCCTGTTGTGGCAACGCGGTGCATGGCGCGTACATGTGGGTGGCCCTAAAAGCATCGCCGACTTCTTGAAGAAGACTTACTCGCCGAAAGGTGATCGGGCTTTTGATTACGAATTCATGGGCGACAAGGTTTATGAAAAACCGTTCACGATCGAATCGTGTCCCCCGGACGATGTACCCGCCGAGTGCGATGCAACACAACCACTGGGGCGCCACCTTGAAGGTTGTCGAATCGGATTCGATCTTGGCGCATCAGACCGTAAAGTCTCCGCAGTGATCGACGGGGAGGCCGTGTTCAGCGAGGAGGTCGTCTGGGAACCGCGCAAAAACACTGACCCCGAGTATCACTACCACGAAATTAAAAAAGCGCTAGAAATGGCCGCCTCCAAATTGCCCCGCGTAGACGCTATCGGTGGCAGTTCCGCCGGTGTCCTCGTTAATAATCGCGTTATGGTCGCTTCGCTCTTCCGCGGCATACCGGCCGACCGCTATGACGCAGTCCGGGGAATCTTCATGCGTATTCGCGAAGAGATGGGTGTGCCTTTGGAAATCGTGAATGACGGCGAAGTGACGGCGCTGGCGGGGTCGATGTCGCTCGAAGACAACCCGGTGCTCGGTATCGCACTTGGGTCTAGCGAAGCCGGCGGCTACGTAACGCCGGAAGGCAACATCACGGGCTGGTTAAACGAACTCGCGTTTGCGCCCATCGCCTATCACGCCGACGCCCCCGTCGACGAATGGTCGGGCGACTGTGGAACCGGCGCGTTGTACTTGTCACAACAGTGTCCGTTCCGGCTCGCGAATAAAGCCGGCATCAATCTCCCCGAAGGTGTGACCGATGCGGAAAAACTGAAGCACATCCAAGCAGCCCTCGAAGAAGGCCATGCAGGCGCGGAAGCCATCTGGACCACGATGGGGTACGCGCTGGGCTATGCCCTCGCGCATTACGCGGACTTCTACACGCTCAAACACGTCCTCGTCCTCGGGCGATGCACCTCCGGGCGTGGCGGCGATTTGCTCGTCAAACACGCACGCGAAGTGCTGGCGAAAGAGTTTCCGAATCTCGCCAAAACCATCGAAGTGCAACTCCCAGATGAACAGGCAAGGCGTGTAGGACAATCCATTGCGGCAGCAAGTTTGCCCGCACTATAAGACGTAGTTCTGAGAAGGTTGATGACGTTCCGTAGCGTCTCTACGCCAAAAACCGTCATCCCCGCGAAGGCGGGGACCCAGGGCGCAGGCTTTGCGCCCAGAAGAAATGTGTCATCCTGAGCGCAGCCGAGGAATCTACTCGGATGTCCACGTGTGTTTACGCATTCCGGGTTAGATCCCTCGGCGTTGCTCGGGATGACCGATTAGATTTCCGCTCTCAAGCGGAATGACCTGAGCATCGCACTGTTTCGTTCAATTGATCAGGTGTTGATCGCCGTTCGAATTCAACTTCGTGACATCTATTACGATCTTGGCACGATGTTCTTCTGAAAACAGGACAACTTTTCGCTTGGAGGGGTCAATACTTTCCACGCGATACGAATCGAAAGATTCGCCGACCCGATACCTCTTCGCTTCATCATCACCGATGCGGATAACTGCCACGTACTGGCCGCCGGTCGAAGGCTGAATATCGACGATTTTGATGTCCGTTCCTATGAGCGGGTTCAGCGGTCGCTCGGACAAGGTTCGTACGTCCTCCGCATAAGCGCCAAGCGTAGCTTCGGCCAGCTTTCGGGTAGCCTCTTTATTCTTGGGATCAACTACAAGAATATCCTCAAAGAATTCTAGCGCTCGATCATATTTCTTATTCTCAAGATAGAATTCGCCTTGTTCCATCAACTCTTTTACTTTGGTGTACTTCTGTTCCAGCTCTTCGAACGTTGGAGGGATCGCGCGCCCACCGTTAGGCTGTGTATCTTCGCCAATTTTGCTTAACGCAAGGCGACCGCGCGCCTTCTCAAGCATGTCTCGGGCTTTTTCCATCGTCGGTTCTAGCGCAAGCGCACGGGAGAACTCGTTAAACGCCTCTCGATACTCTCCCTGCTGATACTTATCAATACCTTTGCGGTAACGATTCTCCGCGCTGCCGTAAATGTTGGCCGTCTCACTGATTCTTAATGTGAGATTCCTGCGATGTTCCTCGGAATATAGGACGACTTTCCCTGCACTGGGGTCGATGCTGATGATTTGATACGACTCGAATTGATCGCCGACGCCGTAGCGTTTTGGGCGTGCGTTTTGGGTGCGAATTTCCGCGACATAGGTTCCGCCGGTCCACGGCATGATCTTTATCAATTCGACAACGGGCGACGCAACTGCTGCGGCTTGTTGCTGCAATGCGATTCCCGGCTTTAGTCTGCGTGCGACCTGAATCATCTCCATGAATTCCGCGCGGTATCCGTGTGGGTCATTGCCGAGGCCGTCTTCGGCGAGGTTGGCGATGAGGTCCCAATCCGTGCTGCCTCGGTAGGGCGATTCGCGGAGGGCCATGCCGAATGATGCGACAGCGGCGGCAAATCGCGAATCGCGGGATGCTTCTGCAAGCGGTTGCGCTTCGGCGTTGATGGGGATTTCGAGTAGCTCACTGGTGTCGCCGTCGGGCTTTTTGTGACGCAGTTTTACCGTGAGCAGTTCGGTCGAATCCGTATCAACTTCCGGTGCGGCGGCGACTTGGTAACGCGACTGCGTGCCACTCGGCGCGTCTATGGTCACGCCTGGCGGGACGATTTCGTAGAGCGCTGTGACGGTATGCCCCGCGCCGATTTCACCGGCGTCTTTGGTGTCGTCGTCGAAATCTTGTGCGGCGAGCACGCGATTTTCGTAACCGATAAGTCGGTACGCACCGACTTGTGCTGGATTGAAATCGATTTGGATTTTCACGTCTTTCGCGATGGTGACCAACGTGCCGCTGACTTGGTCGACCAACACTTTGCGCGCTTCACGTTCCGTGTCGAGGTAGGCGTATTGTCCGTTGCCTTTGTCCGCGAGTTGTTCCATCATCGCGTCTTTGAGGTTGCCTTCGCCGACGCCGAGCACGGTCAAGAACACACCGCTCTTCGCTTTCTCTTCGATGAGGCGGTCCAATGAACCGCGGTCGGTCGTGCCGACATTGAAGTCGCCGTCAGTTGCGAGGATGACGCGGTTGGCGCCTTCGCGAAGGAAATTCTCTTGCGCGACTTTGTAGGCGAGTTCGATGCCCGCGCCACCGTTGGTCGATCCGCCGCTTTGGAGGCGACCGATTGCGTTGAGGATGGTCGCCTGTCCCTCGCCGGGTGTGGACGGCAACACCAGGCCGGATGCGCCTGCATACGTCACGATGGCGACTCGGTCATCTGGACGAAGCTGTTTGGTCAACATCTTCATCGCGTTGCGCACGAGCGGCAGTTTGTTCGGATTGTTCATGCTGCCCGACACGTCGAGCAGGAACACGAGGTTGGCCGGTGGGCGTGTATGGACCTCCACCTCGCGTCCTTTGAGGCCGATGCGCATCAGTTGATGCGCGTCATTCCACGGACACTCAATCAGCTCGACATGCGCCGCGAACGGGTCGTCATTCGCGGGTGGGGCGTAGGCATATTTGAAATAGTTCAACAACTCTTCAATACGTACGGCATCCTTCGGCGGCAACTGATTGTTCCGCAAAAACCGCCGCACATTCGAATACGATCCCGTATCAACATCAATCGAAAACGTCGACAACGGTTCATCAACGACGCGCTTGAACGGGTTGTCGGTGATGCGATCGTACGACTCGGTGTTGGGTTCTGGCTGTTGCTGGTGCGGGAAGCCGAACGAATCGGGAGGTTCCGACCCAAGCCGTGCCTGGAGCGCTGACACGTTCGCTAGATTATCGGTTCCGTCACCCAAGTATCCCAACGACTGAAGTTGCTCAAGTTCTTCGATACTTCTACCTCTGAACTCATAAGTAAGCACTGGGATGTCTGCAAGCGCAGGTAGCTCTTCATTAATGCCAGGGCGTTTGGCTAAACGTGTTTGCTGCTCGACGGATTCAGGAATGACACTCGCGCCGTCCGACCGCGTATAGAATGGAACCGTTTCAAGCACGCCGTCACCGTTCACATCAAATTGGTACGAACGACCACCCGCTTGGCCGCCGCGTCCACCACCGCCTCCGACATAAGCGCCTTTGCCCACGCGAATCTCTCCGCCCACTTGGATATTTTGTCGATTGGACGATTGACCTTGTTGTGAGGATGATTGGCGACCGGTAATGAAACCGTCGTTCGGGTCAGCAGCACCCACGCCGAGCGCATCAAGTGAATCGGCAGTTGAGGCAAACTCTGTTGCGGAATTCTTGGGCGCGGGCGGAAGAATTCCTTTTGGATCGGCACCCGGTGGCAGGGAGCCTACTTCTTCGTTGACATAGCCAGCCGACATGGATACACCGCGTCTGTTCGCTGCTGCCGCTTGCGCGCCTCGGTCCCGGCCGTCAATGATGTTGAAGGTCGTTGGTTCACGACCTGCACTCATGCCACCTCGGCCACCGAGACCTCCACCGCCAGCACTACTCCGAAGCTCTCGGATTTGGGATTCGGCATGATTCAGCTCCGAATGTGCAATCGTGACCGCAGCCTTTGAACTCAATTCGTCCAGAGTAATGTCTTTGAGCTGCGCGAGTTCCGCCTCGGTCATCATTGGTGCGGCATCCGAAACGCTTGCCTGATTTAAGTAACGCCGTTTTTCCTCGCGATCAGCAAGAACTGAGTCAGCTTCCTCCAATGCAGCAAGCTCAGCCTGCATAATTGGATTTCTTTCACCCTCGATGTATCCCGCACTGATGTACGCGAGCCCAGCGACGAACACCGCCGAAGCGGCCAGCACTGCTAAGCGCGCTTGGGATGGCATCGAAGTGAAACGTCGTCTGCTGTCGATTGATGTGATGGTTGAATAGGCGAGAATCGCCTCATGTCGTTCCTCGCCGAGCGATTCACCCGCAAACGCTTCTTCAGCGATGTCACCGATAGCACGAATCTCTTCGACGTATCGCTTGGCATCTTCGTCGGTTTCAAGCAGCGCTTCAATTTCTACCGCGTCTACACCGTCGATTTCGCCGAGGGCGTAGGCGGTTAGTTTTTCTTCTAGGTTATGATTCATGGCTGTTCGCCTCTTGTATTTGGTTTGATTCCTGTTGCGGCTCGAGTGCCGCGCGGATGGTTTTCATGGCGGCGTGAAGATGACTGCTGACAGTGGCCAGCCCCATTCCGGTTTCCGCCGCGATTTCGCGGTAGGTCATCCCGTGATCGAACTTGAGTCGGAAAACGTCTTGTTGTTTTTTCGGGAGTTTAGTCAGGGTCTCGACGACGATGCGCATCGATTCGTGCCGCTCGGCATACACATTTGGCGCGGGCGATGAATCGAGTGCATTCGTATGCCCGTTGCCGTATGCCTTTTCGCGTGCACTCTTCTTTCGCACGTCGTACGCTCGATTCCGGCAAACGGTAAAAAGCCAGGGTGCGAGCCGTCCGTTCAACTTCGCCGGTTCCGCCGAACATAGTTTTACGAACGTGTCCTGCACGACATCTCGTGCCGTTTCATGGTTGCCCGTAAGGCGGTACGCGAACTGAATGAGCGGCCGCTCATAGTCGTTCAACGCCTGCCGAACCCAATCCGCTGTTGTCACAGTGTCATTTGCCATCGCGTTACTCCGACACGGGTCCCGGGCCCGTCTACCACTATAACGATTGGGGCCGGGGATTGTTCGGAAATAGGAGGAACTGCCGGAAGGAAGAGTATTGATAGCAACAATTTAGGACGAAGATCGCCGAACACCCTTTTTGGAGTGCGGTAGCTTGCTACCGCTTTTAACGAGCGAAGCTTGCTTCGCGGTTCGGCCTGAACGAGCCAGTTGCGTACGTTTAATACCGGGTGTCGCGAGCAAGCTCGCTTGGAGAAAGCGCAAGCGAGCTTACGCACTCCATACGTCGCAGCGAGAAAAGCCGACTTTTGGATCCGGCGGGCGACTAGAGTTGGTCACTCATCAGTTTCTTCGACGAACGTCTTGAACATATTCATAAAATCGAGGGTCTGCTTCTTGAACATGCCTGGCAGGAAGAAAGCCATGAGCCCCATGATGCCGGAGGATTTATATTCGTTGTCGAGAATCCATTTGGTTTTGTGATCATCGGTCTCGATAAATTGGTTCTCGATCAGGTTCCAGATATTTTTTGCTTCGTAGGTCGCAGAGAATTCGTATGGCGGATTCGGCTCGGTGATGGTTTCTATCATCTCCATTTCGCTGTTGCCCATCCGATGAATTTGACGCGACTTGGCGCCCACTTCACGCGGTGTTCCATTGATGTGGTCGAAACTGACTAGGCTCGTTTGCCACTTCGGAATGTTTTCGCTATCCAGAAACAGCTCGATGACACGCTTTCGTGGCGCGTCAATTTCGAGCTCAAGCTGGTAGCGCATAATATTCTCCGTGGTTGCTGTCGGTTCTTGCGAGTCACGGGACTAATTGGCAGCGTTCGATCACGAGGCTAGTTCAATGAATCCTATATCGTCAAGTCGCTATGAGGACGAATCGGGCGGCCGTTCATCGCCGCCGTTGGCGAGGCGTTGCAAGTTCCAGAGCTTGGCGTATTTCGTGAATACGGAGAATGCGGCGAGTCCGCAAAGCACGGCACCGTGAAAGCCATCGCGGAAGCCTCTGCGAAGGATGTACATCTTGATGAACCGTGCAACCGGACGTAGCGTCACGTCGGATCGCTTTGCGATGTATCCGCGGTCGAACAAGTCCTGGGCTGACCATGACGTAAAGCGTTGAAACGTAGCGAAATATTCTTCGAAATTGCGTTTGTCATCGTGGTACATCGGGTCGTCGATGGATTCGATCGCGCCGTCAACCTTCACCGTCGCGTGTACACGTTGATCGGTGTATCGGCCTTTTGCAGTGCGGAATAGACGAACATTGTAATCGCGATCCCATCCGCAATGGTCTATGAGCTTGCCGAAAAAATATGACCGACGCCGGATACGATAGCCGTTTGCACTCGCTTCGTCACGAATCGTTTTTTGAATTCGTTCCACCAAGGAATCAGACAGCCATTCGTCCGCATCAAGCACAAGCGTCCATTCGGTTTCGATTTGCGGGATCGCCCAGTTGCATTGATCTGCTTTATTCACGTATTCGTGCGTCACAACGTGTTGACTGAAACGGCGTGCGACTTCGTCCGAACCATCGGAAGTGCTCGGATCGACGACACAGAAAATATCGTCCACCCACTGGACACTTCTGAGACAACGTTCGAGCCGATCACCAGCGTTCGGAATGAGGATAAGGACGGTTATTTCGTGCATGAGGTGACAGTCATGTTGGTCGTGGCCTGATCAATGTATTGTAGGGGCAGACGTGTTCGGAATGAAACTGGCGTTTCGCCGCAGCCAAGACTGAATGGAGTTCAAGGAGTGGCTATGATTGCGTTGAATCTGATTCCGTTGTTGATGATTCTGGTTTGGTTTCCATTTACGGTTTGGTTCATGCTTCGGACCATCTCGTTAATGCAGCGCATGGCCATTGAGCTGGAGTCGTTGTCCCGATCCATGCAGTCTCGGGAATGACGGGGGCGAGGTGGGGTCGTTTTAGCCGGGATTCGCACGAAACTTCGACCGGCTTTTCCCGGTCATACAGACCATGGAAACGACTCTCAACACTAAAAAAGCCTATCAATCCCGCGATATTCATCTTTCGGAGGCGAATTCGGCCCGATGGGATGAGGATAATTCGATCGGGCGTCGGCAGCTCATCGCGGAAATCACGGACCGGATACTCCACGAGCAGTCCGATTTGGATGGTTGCGCAATACGGCTACACCACGCGGACGGTCGCTTATTGGCGAAGACCGTCCTGCACAAATCTCTATTTGCGAGCACTGCCTAGTCGCTTGGTGCGACGGCCAACTGGTCGAAGAACGATTGAATTCGTTTCGCGTTCGCACCGAGATCACCTTTTCCGTCGCGTGATTTTGATCGCATGTCGACCCGTGCGCCGCCGTCGCTGTCCGAAATCCGAATGACGAAGTCGTCAATGAAACGGAAGAAATAGGACTGCGCTTCACCTTCAATGGTTAGATCTGCGGGGTCATCATTCGTGATGGTCCAGCCCGACTGTGCTTCGGCGAGTTCAAGTGCGCGCTTAAATACACGCTCCGGAGTTTCCGCTAGCGTGAGCGGCTTTAGGTCGGCGTATTTATCTTCAACGATGGTCTTGAACTCTTCCGGGTACGCCATGTCGCGCCCTTCGTTTGTTTCGAGTGCTTTGAAGAACGGCGGCGGATTCTCCAGGTCGGTCGAGATGTCGTTAATCGGTGGATACGGCAGACCGGACGCAGCGCTAATGACGACAATAAAGAACGGCGCACCGGCAAGGATGACCAAGATTCGAAAATTGAGCTGTCCCTTGCGTACCCGTGTGAAGTAAATTAATATTGCGGCAATAAGGGCGAGCACCCCGCTGAACGCGAACAGTCCAAACCCGGCGACGGGCGGAATGACACCAATGCTGCTCAATCCAATTCCGAGGAACATACAGAGCAATGGTGCGGCGGCTAAAAATCGCATGACTATCCTTTCGGTAACGCTTCGGACAAGAGCCGGGCGACGTTTCCGCCCATGATCTGCCCAATTTCTTCGTCGTTAAAATCGAATTCTATCAGGGCTTCGGTGATTTTTGCGATACCTGAAATGTCGAAGGGCACGGACACGGAACCATCGTAGTCGGATCCCAGTGCGACGTGGTCGACGCCAACGAGATCGGCGGTGTAACGAATGGCTTTGGCAATGTCGCGGACGCCCTCGCCGCAGGTCGCAGTGGGAAAAAATGCGATGCCAATGACGCCGCCGGTCCTAGCGATACCGCGGAGGTGATCGTCGCTCAAGTTGCGAACGTTGTCGCACGTGCCTTTGACGCCACCGTGTGAGAGCAGGACGGGGCGAGTGGCCATCGCAAGAATGTCATCGACGACTGCCGGCGACGAGTGCGCGACATCGACCATAATTTCCAGTTCTTCCATGCGCGTGACGACATCGCGCCCAAAGTCGGTGAGGCCGGCTTTCGATACGCCGTGGGCCGATCCGCCGAGTTCATTGTCGAAGAAATGCGTAATGCCAAACATGCGGTAGCCGGCGTCGAAGAGGACATCGACATTCGCCAGATCCCCTTCGAGCGGGTGGGCCCCTTCGATGCCGAGGAATCCTGAAACGAGGTCGGGATTATCTTCACGGCGTTTGAGAAAAGCCGCGAGGTCTTTCTGTGTTTTGATGATGGATAAACCGCCATTGGATCGCGCCTGGACTTCGTGCAACTTTTCCGCTTGATACAGTGCGCGCTCTTTGAGGCTCGACCATGTGGCCTTCGGCCAACGTTGCATCATGGCGAGGAGGGTGATGTTGTCGGTGTCGCCGGTGTTGGAATCAAAATTTTGGCCGCGCGGGGATTTCGTGACAGCGGTGAATGCTTGTATCGCGACGTTGCCGGTCTGTAAGCGCGGCACGTCGACGTGGCCGTAGTCGCCATACGTCAACAGGTCACGATTCCAGAGGAGCGAGTCGCTATGCAGGTCGGCAACAATGAGCGTCTTGTGCAACGCTTCTGCACGATCCGATACGGTGTACGGCCCGGGGTCGGTGACAGTATTCATGCCTTTTTCGATTTGGGCGGGGCCGATTGCAAAGAACAAACCCAATCCCACAATAGCGACGAGGACGATGGTTCCGACGAGACGTCCGATCCATTTCTTCATTGTTTCGATCTCCCGGTTGATACTAGCAACATGCGACTACGGTGACGCCAGTAGCACTTCGCCGTTCTCATCGTAGAACCGGAGAGAGGCATCGTCGCCGATCATCTGAAATTTGCCGCGAATGTTCTCTTCTTTGTCACGGAAGATCATGCCGAGTCCGTCTCCGGCGAGTGAGAATTCGCCGCGCTTCTTGCGGTCTTTATCGAAGAATAGTAAGGCCGTTCCCATTTCGGTCCATTGGAATTCACCGCGGGGTTCGCCGGTTTCATCGCAAAGGAATAGGCCCGCGCCTTGAGCGAGTACGCGAAAGCTACCCCGAATTTTTTCGGTCTCGTCGTATAGATGTATGCCGGGTCCGAGGTCGGACAACGCCAACTGCGCGCGGACTTTGCCTTCGGTGTTGAGGATGGACAATGCGGTACCCCGGTCAGAGTATCCGAATAGGCCGCGCAAATTTCCTTCGTCGTCAACGAGGCGAAACTGTTGTGCTTCTAGCGCGGCCGGTGCCGCTTCGACAGCGTTATATCCCAGCAAAACGGTACCGAGTAAGCCTCCGGCGCCGCTTCCGAGCAGGATAAGTGTCGCGACTCCTACCTGGCGTAATTTTTTCATCGACGTTGCCTCCGTGGTTTGGTGCTAGATCCCCGATTGAGTACTTGTACACTTCGTTATGTGGCGGAATCCAACTCTAGCTCTGTGAAGCGGTCGATGAATTCGCGCCATGATCGAAACGAATGTTCGGCGGTAGTCTTGTCGTAGAAGCGCGCGTTGTCACCCGCAAACAATGCGGCGGACGCGCCGACGTTTTGTGCACCGATTATGTCGGTCGGTTGTAAATCGCCGATATGGAGCAGTTCGGTGACGTGTACGCCTAAGCCGCGTGCGGCTTCGTGGTACATGGCGGCTTGCGGTTTCGCGACGCCGAGTTCGTCAGAGAACACCATATTCGATAGGCACTTTGAAAACCCGTGATTGAGCAATAGTTTTCGGAGCGATGTGCCGGGACTGATGCCGGAGTCAGAGATGATGCCGACGGGCACATGGGCTGCGGAGTGTTGAACGGCCTCAAGTGCGTCATCGATTGGGATCGGAGGAAATCGCAAAATCGCCGTGCCGAAGATTTCCGTTAGCTCGGTAAATACGTCGTCTTCCAGCGTAATATCAAGCGCTTCGGCTGTTAGGCGGACCGCGTCTTGGGGGCGTAACGTTCGCTGTTCTTCTATGTGATGTCGGAGAAATTCGCCCCAGGTCTTTTCGAATGCCGGCATGACTTCATCCACCGGTGCGCCGGTCGCTTCGATAAACGCATCGATTCGGATCTGGGTCCGTTCGTCGCGTTCGTTCTCGCGAAACAACGTGCGCCAAAAGTCGAACGTAACGGCTTTGATGGCCACGGCTACCAAGATCTCCGGTCTTCTCGGACGCCCTGCTCTTTCAGTAGTTTTTCTGCATGTTCGGCGATGTGTGGGGGCAAATCTTTGGTGCGATGGCGGATGAATTTTGCGGGCACGCCGCCCCAAACTTCGAATTCTGGAATGTCTTTGCTCACCACCGCATGCGCGCCCACGACGGCCCCTTTACCAACGGTGACGCCGTGCGAAATGAAGGAAGCGGAACCGATGAATGCGTATTCCCCGATGACGATCGGTTCGGCAAAATTTGGGGTGTAACGCCATCCTGCTTCGGTTCCGTAGATGAGGTGGGCCCCATCGCGCACCCGTGCGAATTCTCCGATGCCTGCGTTGTCGTGAATGACAACGGACTTGGTCACTTCGATCAGGCAATTCCAGGACAGTAGGCACCGATTCCCAATAATCAGTTTGGCACCTTTGTGTACTTTGATGCGTACCCCTTCTCGAATTCGGCAATAATCACCAAGCTCTACGTGGCCTTCTACGTATAAGTCCCGTCCAATAAACGGACTGCCTTTGCCGACTTTGGCGAACTTGCGGCGGTGTTTTAGGTCACGCCATTTCTTGGTAAATACATTCACGTTACGTTTCGTCACTTTTCGTATGGTTGGATTTTCCGACGTAGACAATCTTGTCACCAAGCGCTAGTTCAGGCATATCGGCGACATCAAAGTATCGTTGATCACGATAAACACGGAGTACAGCGACATCGGGAATCTGTTTGGGAAGCAATCCGACTTCGTCTTCATTTATTTCACGCTCATCGATCATGAGTTGACCACCAACGGTCAGGACATCGCGCATGGTATTTACGAGATGAACATGGCGCGTGGCGGCAGCCATTAGATTACCGCCGGCACTCGCTGCGGAGACAATGTCGTGAGCGCCCGCGCGTTCTAATAGTTTGATGTTTTCTTGGGCGCGGCACGCGGCGATGATTTGCGCTGCGGGGTTTAGTGCGTGCGCTGTCAAGGAAATGAGTACAGCGGCATCGTCCCGTCCAGGGCAAATGATGACGTGGGCAGCACGTTCAATCGCTACGGAATATAGAACGGCTTCTCTCGATGCGTCGCCCTTCACGACAGGGACTTCAAGATTGGCCGCGTCGAGCAACGCCAGTTCGGAGTTATCGAGGATAACGATACCGGTTGGGTCCGTGCCTTGTAGCAGCAATTCCTTCACGGCCGCCTTTCCGGTGGCACCGTATCCGCAGACGATGACATGGTTATTCAACTTTTCCACCACGCGGCTCATCCGGTAACCCTCCTGCAAACGTTGAAACACCAACTGATAGGCCGTGCCAAAGAACGTAAATATGAACAAGAATCGAATCGGTGTTAGCAGTATGCCATCCATGAGGCGAGCTCGGGTCGTCTCGGGAACGATGTCGCCGTACCCCACCGTCGTGATGGTGATGAGCACGTAGTAGACACAGCCTGCGAAATCCGGTGGCGCTCCCTCCCGCCCAGTATCCTTTAGCCCACCTTCGAAGTAAACAATGAGGACGGTCAGCGACAGCACCCCGAGCATGATCCCCACACGGAATAGTATGTCCCACAGGCCAGGCGCGTGTGCTGGTGTATATAACTTGCCCGACATCCGGGCAGGATACGCGAAGGGCTGTGGTGAGTTAAATCCTTGTTGACCAAATTCTAATCCTAAGTGCACGAAAATGAGATTTAGCGGAGTACGACGGTAGAGGGCGTCCCTTCGGCGGTGGGTCGGATTGGAGCAGACGAACGGAAGGAAGACAGCGGGAAGCGTTTGAGATTCTGGGTGTGAAAAGCAATCAGACGCAAAAGAAATCCCGATGTCTTGTAAGCACATTCCTGCGAGTCAACTGCCTAATACGACGCCACCAGTCCAAAGTCACCCGCTTCGAAAACCCTCACCCAAAACCAACTCGAACACGTCGTGGAGACGATAAATCCAGACCAAGAAGATGCCTCGAATACCAACTACGTACACGTATGTGAGATTTTTTCGGCGTCACACCTACGATCGCCTTGGCATCCGCCACTTGAAAGGACACTTGCAATCTAATATTTAGTATGTTCTAATATAAGTATCCACTTAAATGATGACGGTATAAATCTATAAAGCAAGGGAGGCCAAAATGGGTTATAGCAACGCTGTAGGCATTGAGTATCGAGTAGTCAAGAAGGACGAGTATCAAGGTAAAGCGGTCCGTATTGTCGTAGCCGCTCGCACGTATGCCGCTGAGATTAACGACCTGTGGGACGCGACAACAAACGCCGAGCGCATCTCCCATTGGTTCGGTCCGGTCAGCGGCAATTTGGAGTTGGGGGGGCGGTATCAGTTGGAAGGGAATGCGAGCGGCGAAATCACGCGATGTGATCGGCCCACTACATTCGACGTGACGTGGGAATATGCGGACAACGTTAGCTGGGTGAAGGTACATCTGGAAAGCGTCGCTGATGGAACGCGGCTCACGTTGGAACACATCATGGAAAAGGACGAAGCCAGCGAAGCCCACTGGGAAAAATACGGTCCCGGTGCTACGGGGGTTGGTTGGGAACTCGGATTCTTGGGGCTGGGGATGTATCTGGAAATCGGAGGCAAAGCAATCGCAGAAGAGGAATTCAATGAATGGCTGACATCCCCTGAAGGAAAGGCATTCATCGAGAGCTGCGCAAATGCTTGGGGCGAGGCCCATATCGAGAGTGGCGAAGACGCTGCTATTGCCGTGGCGATGGCCAAAAAAACAGCGTCGTTTTATTGCGGCGAACCTACACACTGACGGGAGCCAGATGACAATGCATGCTTTTGCGATCCTTAGCGACCCGGTGCGTCGACGAATACTCGAACATCTTGGAGATCGAGATCTGTCTTCCGGTGCTGTCGTCGACGGTGTGGGAAAAGAATTTGGTATCACGCAATCCGCGATCTCGCAGCATCTAAAAGTGTTACGGGAAAACGGATTCGCGCGTGTTCGGGTCGATGGTGCACGGCGAATCTATTCACTAGAGCCACGTGGTCTCGAAGACATCGACAGATGGCTGGCACCGTTCCGCCGGTTTTGGGAACCGAAGTTCACAGCATTGGCGCAAGAAGTTGAACGCGAAAAGAAATAGTCCCTCTAGTACCTCGTTCCAATTGAAATTGTGTCTGGAGGCGAATTGATTTAGACCCGGGTACCTCTGGAAAGTACGGGACATTCGGTTATTCGTAGCGCTGGCTTCCAGCCGGCATTGTATGCGTGTCGTCCCCAAATGCCGGCTGGAAGCCAGCGCTACAGGTACAGACTACGTGTCTTTTCGGCGTGTATGTGATGTATGAACGACTAGACAAACAACTCCCAAAATCAAATGGAATGAGGTACTAGATGGCCCAACATTTTCTGCAATGTTGACCACTTCGAACCACAGGTGAAGTAAGAAAAATGACATCCGAAGGAAATGCTGCGAAATCCGCCTGCGTACACTTAGGGTTTGAATGTGGCGCTACGGTTGCGCAGTTCGGTTGGGGTGACGGATAATGGTGTTTATGGAACTTCGCACCTTGGCCAAGGGTATGGCCGCAATGATGTTCGTTGGCGTGGCATGGGCGCAGCAGGAGGACGGCTCCGAGGCGTTGGAGGCGGTCGCACCGGAGTTGCGTCCGTTACTCGATCAGCTCTACCTGGTTTCAGAGGGGGACTTGGAGGCGTCGGAATTTGTCTATGCGACGATGGCCGAAGGATCGGTGAGTGATGCGCAGTGGCAGGAGGTCTTCGGAGCGCTGCTGTCCGAGGTTCCGTTTACGTCTGTGCATACGGCATTTTGGGACCAGGCAATCCTGGTCAGTGAAGGTCCGCTTCAACTGAAGGTGGCGACGCTTGCCGCGTTGTTCGCGGTAGAAGCGATTGTGCAGCCTGTACTGGTGGGGGGATTCCAGGGGCAGGTGTATCCCCAGGTACAATTGCCGACGGCATTCCTGATGTATTTGGCCGATGGCTTTTCGGTCGCGGAAAAGGGCGAGATCTTTAATGCGTTGTGGAAACGACTCGGGGAACCTGGGGCGAAGTCGTTATCGCAAGCGCTTCGACAGGGGCTAACGCCAGCGAACTATTCGGAATACATCCAATTCGGACTGACGTTGGCGGAGTATATGCCGCCGGGGCCGGCGGGGGCGAAGCGCGTTGGGGATTTATTGGGGCAGCCGGACATGGTACGGCAGTTCTGGTTGGGGAACTCCATCTTCCTGTTCGATGAAGGTGGATTGACACGGGCGCATGTCGAGAGTCTTGAATCCTTGGTACGGGCCGTGCCCCGAAATGTCCATTCGATTGGAGCGTTCATTTTTCCGGACACGGTCAATATTGATCCGAGCACTCAAACGTTCACAACGTCGGTTCAGTTGGTCTATTTGCCGATTATTCCGATGGGGGAATTGACCGATCCCGGTGAGTTTCTAAAGCATGTTGGGCAACCGGCTGCACCCGTATTCACGATCAGTGCGGCCGAGCAGGTGATGTATGCAGTGCAGGAACTGCAGTTTTTAACGAACCCCAGTTTGGCACCTCGGCGAGATTCAATTCTTCGCCACGCGAAATTGAACTATGAAGCGTACGTACGGCGGGATTACATTATTCCAGTCGAGACCTATTTGGATAGTCCGGACTCGTTTCTGCCGTCTTTGGGCGTGCTCTGGTTCATCGACAGTGTTCGCACGTTCGCCATCGGAAAAGACTTGTTCCAGCTCAGCATGAATCCTGCGATGGATTCGGTGTTGTTGATAGCGGATATGCTCTCGGGTGGCAGCGGATCGGCACCGACGTTTCGTACGGATATGGCGGGGCGGGTCCAGGCGGGGAGTGCGCAGATCGGACGGACGCATCTCACGCGGGTGCGGGTGCCAAGGGAGGATCGGTTTAACGCAGGTGGTGCGTGGCAGCCGGCCGATCTCTACGTGCCCTCTGCCATGAAGATTGGCCGGTATACCTACGATTTTGAACTCAACGATTATGGCGGTGTACACCGCCTGAACCCGTTGCACAATTCAATTCAGTAGCAGAAATCGCGCCTGCATTTTATGTCTATCCCCTACATCCTTTTAACCGGTCTCTACTGTTTTTTGATATTCGACAACTCGTCGGTGTCGGATCCATTGCAGGTGGATATGTCGATCCCATTCGGCGACAAGCTGGCGCATGCTGTCGTGTTTGGCGGGCTATGCGGGATCGTCTCCATGGGGCTAAGTCGTCCACCGCGAAAGGTGTCTTGGCCCGCGCTAGTGATTGTGCCAGTGCTCTTCGCGACCGGCTATGGCGTCACGGACGAAATTCATCAACTCTATGTCCCGCACCGGTCGTTCGAATACGCAGACATGTTCGCGGATTTCTTCGGCGCGTCGATGGTGCAATCGGTGCTGGTGGTGCACTGGTGGCGAACGGGCCGTCCGACTTGATGTCGATTTCCCACTGGAATCGGGCAACTTTCCGTCCGTGGCCGGAATAATATGTACGTAAATTGGTCACTCATGGTACGATCTCGCTGATGGATCCAAGCAGTCAATTATCCCCGTCAATTCGCTCGCGCGAAACCGCCGCCCGTCCTCAAGTTAGTCGCGGGTGTGGCATGGTGTTTTTCGCGATCATGATCCTCGTGGCTGCCGGGTGGGGTTCGGGGCTTGGGGCCTTCGTTTTCTTGCTGGAGCAGGCGCAGAGCAAGATCGAAGCGCTGGAAAGTTTTCGTCCGAAAGTGGGCTCACGTATCTACGCTCAAAAAGGTGACATGTTGGGCGAGTACACCTTCGAAGCACAGGACCTGGTGAATCTCAGCGAGATTCCATTGACGTTGCAGAAAGCGTTTCTTGCCTCTGAAGATCATCTCTTTTACGAACACAAAGGTGTTCGTCCGATCGCGGCGATTAGCGCGATCCGGGACACGCTGCAAACGGGGCGTCGGTTGCGCGGGTTTAGCACAATCACGATGCAGCTGGTCCGGAACACTGAGGAAGCGACGCAAGTTTCCCGTGAACGCACCTATAGCCGAAAATTCCAGGAATCAATCGTCGCGTTGCAGCTCGAACGTGAGTTCACGAAAGACGAGATTCTGGAATTGTATTTGAATCTTGTATTTCTGGGCGGAAGCGCGAAAGGCGTCGAAGCGGCATCGTGGCAATATTTCGGTAAGTCGTGTCGAGACTTAAACTTGGCAGAATGTGCCGTGCTTCCGGGACTGGCACCTTCGCCGAATGCATATCGCCCTGATCGGCATCCGGAAGCGGCAACGCGGCGGCGCGACACGGTGTTAATGCTCATGCGTGATCGCGGATTCATTACAGAGGCGGCATACGAGGACGCAGTGCAACAGGATGTGACGGCGTCGTTAATCTCGGATGAGGCACGGGTCGCCGCGAAGTCAGCGGGAGAAGGGTATTGGGGGCCGAACGAGTTTTTCGCATGGTATTTCGTGGAAGAAGCCCGCAAACGAATGATGGAAGCCGATTTCGATCGTCAGGTCACTTTTGACGAATTGTACGGCGGCGGCTTCGAGATCTACACGACGCTGGATATGGATTTGCAGCGGGCGGCGGAGGACACGTTGCTCACCGCGCTCGATGAGTTTGATGCGAAGCGGCGTGAGCAGTTGGAAAAGTCCGGGCGGCTGAACGAATTTCTTCCGGTGTCGGGTGCGTTGGTGTGTATCGATAACCGTGATGGGCATGAGGGTAAAGTACGGGCGCTCGTCGGTGGACGTGACTCGGATTCGCAGAAGTTTAACAATGCAACGCAGGCAGAACGTCAAGCAGGTTCGAGTGTGAAACCGTTCGTCTGGGCGGCGGCATTGGATATGGGTCGCACGACGGGATTGACGGCTGCGCATCGCATTGTGGACGAACCGTTTGCGAGGATGGGTGGCGATAACAAGCTATGGCAACCGAAAAATTTCGACGGCAAATTTCATGGCCCAATCACGTTGCGGTCGGCCCTTGAACGATCAGTGAACATTGTTTCGATTAAGTTGGTAGACCGCCCGGAAGTGGGCGTACCGGTACTCCGATCGTATTTGAAAAGTGTGGGATTCGAAAAAGAAATTAATGTGCAAGGGTTGACCGTGGCGCTCGGGAGCCACGAGGTCATTCCTATCGAGCAGTGTGTTGCTTATTCGACGATCGCGAGGGGCGGACGTTACGCGCCGGCCTCCTTTGTCGAGAAGATACTCGATCGAGATGGCAATACGATTTACCAGTCGAAGGTGCAGACTCAACAGCGTATCCGTGAAGATTTGGCGTATGTGATGACGCATTTACTGGAGGGCGTGGCAACGCGCGGCACGGGTGCGCGCACGCGAACATTTGACCGACCACGTGGCGGGAAGACGGGTACAACCAATGAAAGCCGGGACGTCTGGTTTTGCGGGTTTACACCACAATACACGTGCATCGTTTGGGTCGGATATAAAGACAACCGGCCACTGGGGCGGGGCGCTAACTATACGGGCGGTCGTCTTGCAGCACCGATCTGGGCGAATTTTATGATTCAGGCGCATCAAGGGTTGCCCGTGCTCAAATTCGAGAAACCGGATTCGGTGAAGTCGTATGGGGTTGACCGAAGTACGGGACGACTCGGCGGAAGTTTCCCGGAGATGTTTCTGGAAGGGACGGCACCACCTACGGAACTTCCAGTGTACATGGAAAAAAGTACGAACGAAGCGCTGATGGAGCAGGAATTGCTTGGGATAGCGCCGAGTGCCGACGCGATGGCAGAACCGATTACGGACACCGTCAAGTCGTCGGATGGATCCCAGGTTGTCGCGCCCGAACCGGTTACGGTCGACTCGACTCCGGAGACGGAGACCCCAAAGACGACCCCGAAGAAGCGTCCGCCAAAGCGACGTTTCCGGGATTGGTTCCGCCGCAACTGATCGTCGCGTGCGGAAGTAAGTTGCGTGGCGGCAGCCAATCCTTATACTACTCGTTCACCTAGCGTCATTCGGCGCTTTCCGTTCGCCTGTGAGGAGCATTCATGTCTAAGACCAAACGTAACCCGTCCCGATCGCAAGTCAACGTTGTGGACACCTGGGATCTCAAACCGCTGTACAAGAGCGATGCGGCGTGGCAGCGCGCGTTTACTGAGCTGGAGAAAGGCGTCACGGCCTTTGAGCGATATCGCGGCAAACTCGGTACGTCTGCGAAAGTGTTGCGTGCGTGTTGCGATACGGAAAACGAGCTCGATCAGCTTGCGGAGCGGTTGAGCTATTACGCATTCCTCAAATCGGCGGAAGATGTGGCGAACAGTACGTACCAAGGGATGGTCGGTCAGTTCATGAACCTGGCGACTCGCGTGCAAGAAGCGACGAGTTTTATCTCGCCGGAAATTCAATCCATCCCGAAGGCGAAGATGAGCAAGATGTTGAAGTCGTCGTTGCTCAAAGACTATCGGTATGCGTTGGAGAAGTTGTTGCGGTATCGCCCGCATATTCTTTCGCAAAAGGAAGAGCGGTTGTTGGCGATGCAGGGGGAAGTCTCGGGCACGGCGCGCAAAGTGTTCGATCAGTTGCACGATGCGGACATGAAATTCGGCACATTGAAGGACGAGAACGGTCGGGAAACGGAACTGACCAACGGATCGTTTCGTGTGTTTTTGGATTCTTCGAAACGAAGCCTTCGAAAGAAAGCGAGTGAACAGTTCTACGCCGCATACGGTGCCCACGAAAACAGTTTGGCCGCCACGCTGAGCTCTTCGGTGTTGCAGGATGTGTATCAGGCGCGCGTGCGGAATCATCCGTCAGCACTCGAAGGTGCGCTGTTCTCCGATGATGTTCCGGTTTCGGTGTACACGAATCTGATCGATACCGTGCATAACCACTTGGGCACGGTGCACCGGTATCTTGACGTGCGACGCAAAGCACTGAAGGTCAAAGAACTGCATTTCTACGATACGTATGTGCCCATCGTGGAGATGCCGCGACCGAAGTATCCCTATCAGAAGGCGGCCGATACGATTGTTGAAGCGTTCAAACCGTTGGGCACGCCGTATTGCAAGGCGTTGAAAGCGGGGCTCGATGGGCGTTGGGTGGATCGGTATGAAAATCAGGGTAAGCGCAGTGGCGCATTTTCTGCTGGTGGATATGTTGGTCCGCCGTACATGTTGATGAATTATCAGGCGGAGGGTATGGACAGCATGTTCACACTCGCGCATGAAGCGGGGCATTCGATGCACACGTACTACAGTGCGCGAAATCAACCGTATCAATACTATGGTTACACCATTTTTGTTGCAGAAGTCGCATCGACATTCAATGAAATGCTGCTGTTCAGGCACTTGTTCGACAAAGCAAAAAACAAGACGATGCGTGCATTCCTAATCAACAAACAGATCGACGATCTGCGCGCCACCATCGTCCGACAGACGATGTTCGCGGAGTATGAAAAGATCATCCACGAAGCCGCTGAAGCGGGCGAGCCGCTTACGCTAGAACGGCTTAAACATGATTACCGTGGGCTATTGGAAGCGTATTTCGGACCGAAGTTTGTAATCGACGACATCTTGGAATTGGAGAGTCTACGCATTCCGCATTTCTATAGCGCGTTCTACGTGTACAAATATGCGACCGGCATGTCCGCCGCGATTGCACTCTCGAAGATGGTGCTCAAAGGCGGCGCGAAGGAACGTGATCGCTATCTCAATTTCCTAAAGAGCGGCGGATCGAAGTTCCCGTTGGAATTGCTGCGTGATGCAGGCGTCGACATGTCGAAACCAGAACCAGTCGATGTTGCCATGCAGCATTTTGCGGGACTCGTGGATGAGTTGGAGTCGTTGATCTAACCGCCCGCAATCATTTGCCAAATGCCGTCTGCACCGGCAGCGGCGATTTGGCGTCCGATGACGGCTTGCCAGTGTGGCTCGTTTCCGTATTCATCGCGCCATGCCCATAGTCTGCGCGTGTATTGATGGAGCGCGTGTTCGTGGGTGATGCCGATTGCGCCGTGTACTTGGTGCGCGGTCTCTGCGACGATACCCGCTGCTTCGCCTACGCGGGCTTTCGCGGTTGCGATCGCGAGGGTGGCATCGGGTTCATCGAATCGATCAGCGGCGTATTCCGCGGCTTTGCATGCGGCTGCAGCGTGTCCGGCCATGACAGCAATCTGTTGCCGGACAGCTTGAAACGATGCGATAGGGCGTCCAAATTGTTCGCGTACGTTCGCGTGTTCGATGGTGAGGGCGATGATCGTTTCGAGCGCGCCGGCCATCTGTACGGCGCGGCACAGCGCCCCCAGTTCCCATGCGCGCAACACGTCGAACCCTTCGGGGAGCGCGATGGCATCCGTAAAACCGATGCTGACGTGGATCGTCTCGCGAGGCTCACCGGCGAGATTCGTACCCGATTCTATCGTGCTCGCGTCTTTTCCCAAGAGTTGAAGAATGGCGCTATTATCGCCTCGCACCAAATGCACGATACGTGTTGCACGCGATGCCCAGGCGGCTCGTGATCCAATGGGTTCGCCCTCTGCGGAAAACGCTACGGTGAGCGGACCATCGGGTACGGTGGTCTCGGATTGATCGAGCAGCCAACCCGCGATGATGGTCTCCGCGAGTGGAATCGGCGCGGCGTATCGTCCCGCTTGACGCAATACGGCCATGGCATCACCGATGTTCCCACCGCTCCCGCCTAGTGCTTCGGGCACTGCGGCGCGCGTTAGGCCCGCGTCTTCCAGCGCGCGCCATAACGCTTCAGGCCATTCACCCTTTTCGGCGGCGTCGACAAGATCCTTCGTACACAAATCGCGGAAAATCTTCTCCGCTGTTTCGTCGATCATTGCGCGCATTTCGTTCATCGAAGTCCAAGCCCCCGTGCGATGACAACGCGCAGAATTTCGCGTGTCCCGCCTTGTATTGTGAGTTGCGGCACCAACACCATCGCATCGCCAAGCGCGCGTGCATACGCATCCACATCTGGATCGCGTGATGGTTCCGCGGGCATTAACAACCGCGCAATTTCCGGCATCTCGCGCTCAAACGACGTGCCTCGATCTTTCACTACAGCTGCTTCTACGTTGGGCGATCGGCCCTCTTGCAGCATTCCCGCCACGGAAATGGACATGCGCCGTAAGGTCATCATGTGTGCCGCCATTCGGCCGATGGCTGCGGCTTCGGTCGGCGTTGGAGTAGGACCAATTACTCGGACTAACTCGCGAAACAGGGCGAACGTACTTAGAAATCGTTCAGGTCCGCTGCGTTCGTATCCGAGTTCGCTGGTCACCTGACTCCAACCTTGGCCTTCGTCGCCCACCATCATCGCATCCGGCACGAAACAATCCGTCAGCATAATCTCATTGAAATCGTGTTGACCGCGCAAGTTGATAATCGGTCGCACCTCAACGCCCGGCGATTTCATGTCGACGACAAATTGACTTAGGCCGCTGTGGCGATCTTTATCTAGAGGCGTTGTGCGGACGAGGGTGATCATGTAATCGGCTCGGTGCGCCCAACTCGTCCAGAGCTTCGTGCCGTTGATAATCCAACCACCGTCAGTCTTACGCGCGGAAGTTTGCACTGAGGCCAGGTCTGAACCGGAATGCGGTTCGCTCATACCGATGCAAAATGTCAGCTCGCCGCGCGCAATCGCTGGAACAATTTCTGTCTTGTGTTGCTCGGTCCCGAACCGGAGTAACAAAGGTCCGCTCTGCCGATCGGCGACAAAATGCGTGGAGGTTGGTGCGCCAGAAATGAGTAGCTCTTCATTCACGACGTACCGGTCGAACGCGGTCCGCTCCTGCCCCCCGTATTTTTTCGGCCACATCATGCCGAGCCAACCGCGTGCACCGAGCTTACGACTGAATTCCGGACAATACCCATCGTCGCTGGCCGAGCGCTCCTTCAGCGTGCCGGATGTCCGCTCTTCTTCGATGAAGGCGCGAACATCGGTACGTAGTGCGCCCGTCTCAGGCGGCAACGTAATCGGATCGAATTGTAGTCCTGCAATCACAGTAAGAATGAAACTCCATAGGCAATATGGGGCATTGACCCCCACGCGATAATTCCCCACTATAGCAATCGGCCGAGGTATTTGGCTTTTGGCCTCTATTTCACAATGGACCTGGAGATAAATCTCTATGCCATACCTCGAACGCGATGGCGTGTCGATCTATTTTGAAGATACGGGCAGTGGTCCGGCGGTACTCTTGAGCCACGGGTTCAGCGCGTCGTCTCGCATGTGGGCCGATCAAAGGAAGGCGTTTGCTGAAACGCATCGCGTCATTACTTGGGACATGCGAGGTCACGGCCAAACGAAAGGCCCTGATGCCCAAACCGGATACTCGGAAGCGGATTCCGTGGCGGATATGGCGGCGATTCTGGATGCGTGCGCGGTGGACCGTGGCGTAATAGGCGGTCTTTCACTGGGTGGATATATGTCGCTCGCGTTTTACAACGCACACCCCGAACGGGTGCGCGCATTGATGCTGTTTGATACGGGACCGGGTTACCGTAATCCGGATGCGCGTGCAAAATGGAATGAACACGCAGAAAAATGGGCGATGACGCTTGAGCAGGACGGACTCGAAGCGTTTGAGACGATGGGATCGGACGAGATGCGACCGGAGTGGCATAACTCCGCCAAGGGACTCGCTAAGGCCGCTCGCGGCATGCTCGCGCAATTCGATTCGGCGGTGTTGGAATCGTTGCCGAATATTGATGTGCCGACGCTTATACTCGTCGGCCAAAACGATAAGGCGTTTATCGCACCGACTGACTACATGGCAAAAAAGATCCCCGGCGCACAGAAAGTCGTCATCCCGGATGCGGGCCACGCTGCGAACATGCACAACCCGGCGGCGTTTAATCCAGCAGTTCACTCTTTCTTGAGCGGGCTCAGCGCTTAGGACATAGCGTTGAGCGGGTCAGGTTGTTGTTATTGCGATTGATGTAGCTTGGGCGTCCAGCCCACGCAGGTGCGCCGACAATTACTTGGCCAAGATGACCAAGCTACGCTCGACCCCTCTTAGCCTTAAGCACTTATACCGCAATGCTTTAAGAATGATCTTCGTTGGACGCCAGTAGATTTCAGTTAGAAAAAGATTGCGCTACAGACTAGTTTGTGTTACAAACTCTATATCGAACAAGTTGCGTCGCCTGAAGACAGGAGGACCGAAACATGAAAGATGCTACGCACAAGACTGGTTCGGATAGTCGGACGAACGTTCGTTTACTTGGTCAGTGGACACAGCGCTATGTCCATAGTCGAAGTGTGCCGGTCCTTGTTGGGTTGGCTGTGTTCGGAGTGATCATGGGTGCGATGTTGGTGCTGTGGTCAGCTGCGGGGGAAGCGTATCGATCAAGCGATACTCCGCTGTTGATCGTGTGCGGTATCGGGCTGTTCGTTACACACGTGCTGCTCGTGTGGTTGAGCGTTCCGCGTTGGGGCGGGGAACGGCTTCAACGCTGGGCATGGCGCTATTACGACCGCGAAGGTCAGGCCACGCCACGCGAGCCGATGCCGCGTGATCGTATGCGAATCGTCGGCGGAATCGTTGCGTGCATTTTTGGCGCGTGCATTCTCGCGCACGTTGTACTTGGATTAGTGGGACTCGTTTCAGCAGAAGCAATGTTTCCAATTTCCGCGCTGTACATCGTTCCGTTTCTGACGTTCCTTTTCGTCGCGATGCGCGTGCACATCATGTTGTTATATCCGTTCTTGTATGGCGCACACGCAGCGATCGCCGGAGCCGGGATGCACGATCCAATCACGGCACTCGTACCGACCGAATTCAGATCCATGGTCGCGATGGTTGTTTACGGCGTCATCGCCGTATCCGTTTCGCACGTATATAACCGAATCGCTTTATCGCGAATGGCTCGATATGGGCGTCTAGAGTCTGAATGACATGGCAGACGTCGACCGCGTGATTCACGAACCTGTCCGCCTCAAAGTAATGTCGGTTCTGGACGGGGTGAAGGAAGCCGATTTTACGTTCTTAACGACAGCGCTGGGCCTGACCAATGGCAATTTGTCGTCGCATATCGACCGGCTGGAGAAAGCGCAGTACGTCGAAGTGAAAAAATCGTTCCAAGGAAAAATGCCACGAACAACGTTGTGTATTACCGGGTCGGGCCGGAAAGCGTTGAGTGCGTATTGGAACGAGCTAGAGCGTATACGGCAACTCAAGCCGGAATGCGTCGAACCGGATTAGGGTTGACGTCGAGATTACCGTGCGGGCGGAGACCAGATCGTGGCGGCGATATAACGCTCGGGACCGGTCTTGGCATCGGTGAAATAATAAAGCGAAACAACTTTGCCGTCGGGTCGTTGAATGGAGCGAGAGTAGCCGATGTCGCGAGCAGCGCCGTCGTCACGGAGGACCAGTATCGGTCCCCACGTTTCGCCCTCGTCATCGCTGATACGCGCGCGAATACTGAATGGTTCCGCGCGATATCCATAAACTAAACACAACCGCCCATCCGCGAGTTTCACGAGGTCGGGCGGATTGCCTTCACCGCAGGAATCGACGGGGTCAGGCTTTTTCTGCCAAGTCTCGCCGTTGTCATCGGATCGGTATGCACCGATCCAACGCTTGCGCCCCTCGCGTAGTCGTACCGTTGTGAAGTACGAGTCGTCGTCAAGCCGTACCGTCGATGGCATGATGCTGAATCCGGCCGGCTCCGGACCAATCGCGCCAACGAGTTGGAATGATTCGCCGCCATCGCTGGTGCGGACGCAGATCGGTCGACCTTCGTTGCGGTCGCTTTTCGCCGCAGTGATGAACAACGTACAGGAGTTCTTGTCTTCAACAATATAATCCGTCCGTGCCGCAGTTCCCGTAAATCCGAAGTTGGGTAATCGATACGGACCCAGCCAATCGCGTCCGCGATCCGTTGAATACCAGAAACGCGACGCGCCATCGTCGATACTGTTCGTGCGTGCGGTCATCGCGAAATTGGGATGGGTAAAATCGATGCCGCCGGGACAATCCATTAACGGCGGCACTTCGATATCCGGTCGCCCGACACCATGCAGAAATCCACCCTCGGGAATCAGATCGCCCTGCAACGCCGGGTCAGAAATCTCCCACGAAGTACCGCCGTCCATACTCCGCGCAAGCAAATGAATTTCTGGCTTCTCCCGATCAATGTGGTGGCGATCACCAAGATCTTTGTACCAACCATCGGAAAATCCAACAAGAATTTCGTCGCCCCAAGACCAAATCCCATGATTCGCCGGCCACCCGCCAAACCGCCCTTCGCGGTGGTAGACGATTGTGTGCTCGGCATCGGGTACAGGAACAAGGTCCGGCGCGGATATCAAACAAGCCGTCAATACAATTGCGTTCACCATTGTCGCTTCTCCAATATATCGCCAAACTGAAAGCCCATCGTACACATAATGGCGTATAATGCAAGGAGTTTCCGCTCGAAGTGAAGAACGAGGAGATCGCAACGACATGGGTTCCATGCGCGTCAAACTTAGCGATGATCGGCGGCGTGATTTGGTGCAGTCGTTTCAGTCTTTTTGTCGGGCGGAATTTGATGACGACATCAGTGAGTTGAAGGCGGAACGTATCCTGGACTATTTCGTTGAGCGGCTAGGTCCGCCGGTTTATAACCAAGCCATTCGTGATGCGCATGGATTTTTGCAGGAAAAATTGCAGGACCTTGAGGGCGAGTTCTATGAGCCTGAAGCGGACTAGTATCTCATACCATTTGATTTTAGGGTTGTTGGTTTCGTCGTTCATCCATCACGTTCACGTACAAAAAACGCGTAGTCTGTACTTGTAGCGCTGGCTTCCAGCCGGCTCTGGCCGCGCGTCGCCCCGAAATGCCGGCTGGAAGCCAGCGCTACAAGAGACCGAACCTCCTCTACGCTCCAAAGGTACCCAGGTCTAACTCAATTCGCCTCGACCCACAATATCAATTGGCATGAGGGTACTGGGGCTCGATTCTGATTTAGCCACAGAGGGCACAGAGATCACAGAGAGGCCGAATAAGAGACTGCTGAAGCGATGCAGGAGTCACCGAGACTAGCTGACGGCGCGTCGCCTAAACATCTTCGTGATGCGAGCGCGTTGCTCGGATCGGAGGAATCGACGGACTTCAGGTGGGACGGGGCTGGGCTTTCGCATGACATGGCCCCAGATGTAGCCGGCCAGAATGCAAAGTCCGCCGATGATGAAGGGGCGGTGTCGCAACTGATTGACGACGCGTAGCACTTGCCATAGTGGGTCGCCGCCGAAGTAGTAATCGCGGTAGCCGTAGTTGAATTTTGAAGCGTATATTCCGCGGGTTGCGGTGCCGACAGGACGGTAGTGGATGAGTGTCCGCTCCGAGTAGGCATGCGATTTCCAACCAGCTTGGCGGCATGCAAGCTCCGCGAGTAGATCGATACCGCCGGTTGGCAGTGGTGTGTATCCGCCGATGGCTTCGAAGGCCTCGCGTCGAAACAGTTGGCATGCGCCGGGAACGTGTTGCGAATTTCGCGTCATTTCATCGCCCGCTTCTTTGCCGATATCGATGTACGTCGTGCCCATCAGACCGTGTTCGGGATGGAGTGCGAACTTATCGAGCAGGAATTCAAAATGATCGGGATCAAACGTTAGATCGCCATCGAGGTTACCGATGTAGGCATAGTCGAGATCGCGGACGCGATCATAGCCCGCGTTAAACGCGCGAACCTTTCCACCGAAATCACGGGGCCCTGCCTGGGGCAATTGCACGAGTTCGATCCACGGCGTCTTTTTCATTTGTTCTTTTACGATGTCGTCGGTGTCGTCCGTCGATGCATCGCTCACAATGACCCAGCGCAACGGCGGTTCGGTCTGCGCAACCATGCTTTCGATCGCGCCACGAATGAATTTGCCTTCGTTCCGCGCGGGCGTGATGAGGACATAGGCGCTTGTACGATCAGATGTCGTCATTACGAAGCCTCAACCATTTTGATGAGCGTTTGCTTTTCGACGCTCCAATGATGTTGCCGGTATATTTCACGTCCTTTTTCCACGACCGCAGCAGTGTGCGCGGGATCATCGAGAATACGGCGCACCGCATCCGCTAGACTTTCAGGATCGCCGGGTTCGAAGAAGAAAATTGTTTCCTCATTGAAGTAGTCCAGGATGCCTTCGGTGCGTGGAACGATCGAAGGCTTTCCCTTGCTCAAGTATTCAAAGATACGTGTCGGTAGATTAATTTCCGTGAACACGCTGCGCAGATTTGGAATCAGTCCGACATCGGCTTTTTCAATAGCGTTTGCAATCTGCTCCAACGAGACTTTGCCGTGGTACTCCACGTGATCATTGAGCTGCATTTCGGCGCGTCGCTCCAGGAATCGAGGGACGTAGTCGCCGTCGCCAAACACCTCGAACGCCAATCCATCGATATCGGGTTGTAGCAACGGCATCGCATCAAGCGCTGTGCCCAACCCGTGCCGCTCCACGACGGTACCGTGATACATCATCACGAATCCGTCCCCATTTCCATCGGAATCTTTCACATCCGCGTCCGCCTCGAAGATGCTCGGGTCGGGTGTATTCATGATGACGTGCATTTTGTTCGGCGGACATCCCCGCGATTGGAACAGCCGTCGAAACGCCTCGTTCGGCGTGATAGCCGCGTGCGCGAAACCGATGCTGAACCGTTCCAATACCAACAACACACGAACGATGCCTGAATCAGCCGCGAGGCCGTACTTCGTCATGAACACTTCGGGCATGGGGTCGTGTAAGTCGAGGAAAACGCGCGCGCCGAACAGCTTGGGAACGAGCGCGCACAATACGAGAATGTCGGGCATCGTGTGGACATGAATGACATCGTATCGCCGGGGGATGAATCGGAATGTCACGAGCAAAAATGACATCATGATGAATAGGGCGTATTCCCATAGGTATCGGATTTTGCCCCCGCGTTTCCGTTCTATTGGCACACGAAAAATGCGTACGCCGTTGACTGTTTCGCGCGGTGATTCATCAGCATCGCGCAGGCAAATGAGGTCGACCTCGTGCCCCGCATCAATGAGCGCTTCGGCTTCTCGCCGTGGCCGCGGGTCGGCGGGATAGTACGAAAATACGACCGCGCACACGCGTTTTGGACGGACCTCCCCAGGCCCTGATTCCCCCGTCACGAGCTGTTAGACTCCAATCGATCTTGGGCGGGCGTTGCGTCCGCCGCATCGTGTAACGCGCGTTCGAATAACCCCGCCGCGTCGTCCCAAGTATACCCGTTTGTGAACCCATCGACCCAGGCACCGCGTTGAATGGTGTCATACGCTTGGTCAGACATCGCGCGCCATTCATCATCGGACATCGCGCAGACTTTGCCGATAGCTTCTGCCATGGCGTCGGTGTCGCCCGGTTCAACGAGAATGCCGCCGCCGTGTGCGAGCGCTTCGGGCGAAATGCCCGAAGGCGTGGAGATCATTGGCGTACGACAAGCCATGGCTTCCAAGACGGGCAAGCCGAACCCCTCGACATAGCTGCCCCACAACCACGCATCGCATGATGCGTAAATCTCTTTGATGGCGTTTTGGTCAGGCTGGCAGATGTACTCAGCGTCTTCCGGCAACGGCAGTTTACTACGCACGGTCTTGCCAAACGCAACGAGTCGTAAGTCAGGATATTGTTCACGGGCTTTACGAAATGCTTCGAGGCTTTCGTCGCAGCCTTTCAGCGGCACATCGTCGTAGTAGAGCAGGCCCATGGTCGGGACGGCCTGTTTGCCACGAGGCGGCGCATCGAAGAGATCCGGCTCGACACTATTGGGAACCAACGAAGCATTCATATCGCCAAAATTTTCTCGGGCGATTTGGTTCATCCAGTTGCAGATCACGATTTTATGCAAGGGACGTCGCCATGCATCATCGATAGCTTCATTCGTCTGGCCGGGCGCGACTTCGTAGTGCTGCGCGAAAAAGACTTTGGCACCTTTGCTCGGCGACAGGGCTTCTACCCACGGAGCCGTGGGCCAAAACGTTGCGATGACGACATCGGCATCTGGCACATCTTGGTCGGTGACCGGTCGCCAACGGGGCAGAATACGCCACTCCAAGTCGGTGCCATCGAATAGGTCGTGGCCAAATTCTTCCCGTCGAAGCCATCGTCGGGCGTGTCGAAAATGTTGCCAGCGTTGCCGCGTTTTCAACGGCGGAGTAACCAGGCACACATGATGCCCTCGCGCACGAAGTGCGGTGGCGTAGAGTGCGATCACGCGAATGCCGCCGCTCATGATGGGCGAGTGTAAGACGAAGGTTATACGCATATTGAGGCCGGGATCGGGTTATTTGCCTTTGGTCAACACGGAAGACTGAAGGGCTTGATCGGACTTTGCGGCCAATCGAGATCGCACTTCGTTTCGCACACCAGGCGCGCATGATTGCGCCAGCGCGCGCCAGCCGCGCGCTGACCAAGGCGCGAGCGAAATGGCTTTCCAGCCGTAGCGACGCGCCATGCCAACATTGCCACCGCGCAACGACCACTCCGACCATTGGCGATAGGCGTAGGATGGTGTGCGGTTTGGAATGCGTTCTTCGAACAGGCCACCAGGCATCGGGACTCCTCGGCGCTTATAGGCTTCTTCGACGGCCCATCGAATCGCCGCGCGTTGTTCCTTGTTGCGGTCGTAACCGATGCTGCCGAGGTGCTGTCGGTATAACAGCAACATTTCCGGCATGGTGCATATCTTGCCGTTTTCGGCCAGACGTAGGAGGAGATCATAATCTTCCGCGTGGCCTCCGTTTGACCGGTAGCCGTCAATCGCGCGGAGCGCCTCCGTGCGCATGAACGTCGTCGGACTTACGAATGCGGTGCCTGCGTTCGCGGCCATATGGCGACCATCGATTTCTTCATGCGATAGTCCGCCGCCCATCTCGCACATGGGATTGCCTTCGGGATCGATCAACAGTGCCGACGATCCGACGACATCGTATTCGGGATGTTCGTCGATAAAAGTGATTTGTTTTTCGAACCGATCTGGGAGGGCGACATCGTCCGCGTCCATCGTTGCGAGCCATTCACCCCGCGCATGATCCGTAAGCTCGTTCCGGGTGAAGACGATGCCTTCATTCTTCTCGCGGTGAAGCGAGACGATACGAGAATCTTGATCTGCGAATCGGGCGATGATCTCGTCGCAACGGTCGGGTGATCCGTCGTTACTGATCACGAGTTCAAAATCCTGATACGTTTGGCTCAGGATACTGTCAATCGCTTCGGCGATGTGTAATGCGTTCTTGTAAACGGGCATTACGCACGATACACGTGGCATGACTAACTCCAATCCCTACGCGACGAAAACATGCGAATCGGCTTTCGCGGGTTACGCTGCATCGTTGGTCGTCCATGCACGGGCAAGGGCACGCCAGCCGCGCGGTGACCAAGGTGCGAGTGCAATCGCTTTCCAGCCATAGTGACGGGCGGAATCGACATTTCCGCCTCGCAATGACCATTCGGACCATTGGCGATAGGCATATGATTCAGTTCTATTTGGAATCGGTTCGTCGAAGAGATCTTCCGGCATCGGTTCGCCCCGTCTTTTGTAGGCGTCTTCAACGGCCCATCGAATTCCATTTCGTTGTTCTCGGTTGCTGTCATACCCAAGGCTGCCAAAGTGTTGCCGATAGAGCAACAGGACGCCGGGCATAGTGCGAAGTTTGCCTTTCTCGGCAAGACGTAGAAATAGATCGTAGTCTTCGGCGCACCCGTTGTGTTCACGGTACCCGTTTACCGCGCGAAGAGCATCCGTACGAATCATCGAGGTAGGACTTACGAATGCGGTGCCGGTACTGCCCGCCATATGCCAGGCGTCAATCTCATCGTGCGTCAGTTCAACTCCCATGGCGCACATGGGATGGCCGTCTGGATCGATCAACATGGCTTCCGAACCGATCACATCGTATCCGGGATTCGCATTGATGAACGAGATCTGCCGCTCAAACCGATCCGGCAACGAGATATCGTCAGAATCCATCGTGGCAACCCACTCACCCCGTGAGTGATCTAAGAGTTCGTTGCGCGTAAAAACCAGACCGCGATTCTCGGTTCGTGATAGAGAGACGATTCGCGGGTCTTTTGCGGCGTACCGCGCAATAATCTCGCTCGATTCGTCTTGCGATCCATCATTACTGATTACCAGTTCGAAATCGTCGAATGTTTGGCAGAGGATGCTTTCGATGGCCTCCGCAAGATAGACCGCCGTATTGTAGACCGGCATCACGCATGAAATACGCGGTTTCATTGACCCAATTCCCCCGTCGAAACTTTATAGTCACTTACCGGAGCCATCGTTTACATCGCTCCCCGAACCGTCCACGCGCGTGCGAATGATCGCCACGCCCGCGGTGACCACGGTGCGATACCAACTGCTTTCCACGCATAACGCCGGGCGGTTTCCGCATTGCCCCCTCGCAACGCCCATTCCGCCCACTGTCGGTATGCGTAAGCCGAATTCCGATTCGGTATCACTTCATCGTGGAGCCGAACAGGATTCGTTATATGCCTACGCTCATACGCTTTTTCAACGGCCACTCGAATTGCTTGACGCTGTTCCGAGTTGTACCGGTAACCAATACTCGAAAGATGCTGCCGGTAATGCAAGAGCACGTCCGGCAATATCGCCAATTTCCCCAACTCCGCCAGGCGAAGAAAAAGATCGTAGTCTTCGGCACACGCGGTACCGTCTTCGTATCCCCCCACGGATCGGACCGCTTCCATTCGCATCATGACCGTTGGATTGCACACGGCTGCGCCGCTATGCCCCTCCAAATGCCACGAGTCGATTTCTTCGTGCGTCTCCTTGATGCCGAGCGTGCACATCGGATGCCCGTCCGGATCGATCAATAGAATACGCGATCCGACCAGCACATGTCCGGGATTTTCATCGAGGAATGCGACTTGTCGTTCGAATCGGTCCCAGAGCGACATGTCATCCGCGTCCATGAGTGCAATGAATTCGCCCTTAGCGTGTCGCGAAATTTCGTTGCGTGTCTCGATCAAGCCCCGGTTTTCAGCGTGATTGATTAAGACGACACGCGAATCCGTGTTCGCATACTGCTGCAGAATCGCCTCCGAACCATCGGTCGACCCATCGTTGCACACGATAAGTTCGAAATCCTCGAACGATTGATCGAGGATACTATCGATCGCTTCGCGAAGGTACGTCTCCGCATTGTAGACCGGCATACCGCACGTTACTCTTGGCATGAAGACTCCTCTACAACACCCAAAAGGCGATCCAAATGACAACACCCGAAAGGGCGAGAAGCGGCAAATCCAACTTCGGCAACCACACACCATAGCGATGCGTTAACGCCGCTACGACGGGGTAATTGAACAGCTCTGCACACGCGATGCCAATGATCACACCCGTCGTGGGGGAGATGTCGTATCCCAAAAGCGCCGTTGTGTCGATGTTGTAACCGACAAACATTGACGTTGACATCGCGACCAAGCCGGTGAACAGCGTTATCATGAAGCGGAACGAATCGCCCACCGCGAGCAATACACAGCCGCTCGTCGCGATAATGGCCGAAACCGCAGCACCCGATGCCAACACTTGTAGAATCCAACCGGCGTCGGCGTATCGTTCATGGTGAACAAGAGCCACAAACGGTTCGCCAAACAATACGAAAAAATAGATGACCGGCAGCGAAAAAAGGAGTAGCGCTCCGCGAACGCGAAAAATGCGATCAGCAAACTTGTCACGGTCATCGTCGGCCATATGCGCGTAGAGCGGAAGGAGCACCTTGTGAGCGATCGTGTGCAACCCGGTGACGACGCCACGCGCCCACAATACCGCCACCCCATAAACGCCGAACTCCGCCAAACTATCTAGCACTTCAGGCAAGACCAACCGGTCCATACTCACCGACAGAAACCCGAGTATCGAGCTAATAAAAATCCACTTGCCGAATGAGATAAGAGATCGAATTACATCCCGATCAAACTGAAATCCCATGCGCGGCTCGTTAAAGATGATATGGCTGGCCGTAAGCCGTACAACGGCGCGCGTGACCGGTAACGCCAAATATGCCCATACCGTCGGATGAATGAGCACCCACGTAATGGCGACGACTGCGCCCGCGAAGTTTGCGCCCAGATCCAACAGCGTGACCCAGCTCATCTGCAGTCGGCGATTCGCCAGAAAAATGGATGTCGTCGCGAAGCCATTACACAACGCTTCCGTTGCGGCTATGGGCAAGAGCCAGAACAACAGGGGTTGGTCATAGTGCTGGGACAACGGATAGGCTGCAGCAGCAACGAGTAGGAAAATGACGATCCCTCGAAAGATCTGAAAGGTCCACGCCGTTCGCAGGAAGGTAGTGTCGTTGCCGCGTTCATGTTGAATGATGTTCGCACCGATACCCATGTCGGTAAAAAGCTGGATGCCCTGCACCCAGATGGAAACGAGGATGAACAGGCCCACCGCTTCCGGCATCAACTGATTGACAATGATGACCTGCGTTCCCACGCGCAGGATTTGTTGGCCGGCGTGGCCGAGAATGGTCCACGCGGATCCGGCCATAGCGACTCTACCGAGTGTCGCCTTCCCACTTAGCGGAATGCGTTCTGTTTTTACTTCGGCCATAGAGGAGACTAGGCGGGACGCCACACTCCGAATAAATAGCCAATACATGCCGCGCTCGCTTTGAATTTCTGCTTCATCTCTTTACGGCGTCCTGGAAATGCGATCAGTCCTACAGACCGGCCAGCGAACCGCAGGACATGGTGCAACAAGATGACGCCAAATGAATACGCGCGTCCTAACAATCCGTAATGCTTGCGCCAGTAATAGAGGCGTGACCGTTCGAATTCGACTTCAAATCGGATGGGAGACATGGTCGAGCTGCCGGCTTGGAAATGGTAGGCCTGCGCTCCGGTGTAGAACGCGACTTCCCAGTCTGCTTCCCAAAATCGTTTACACCAATCGCATTCTTCGCCATAGAAGAAGAAGCCTTCGTCTAGGAGTCCCACCTTATCCATCGCTTCGCGGCGTACCATGAAGAACGCGCCACACACCATCGGCACCCGGCGAGTAGAATCATGGCCCCATTCCCAAAACATCTTTGACGCGGCATTGGGGAATAGAGGTTGCAATGCGAGTGCGTCGATCAACAATGATCGCCGTGTAGGATAACGACCGCACGTCATTTGAATGGTGCTGTCGCCGTTCAAGAGTTGCGGACCCGTGACGCCAACTTTGGGTTCAGCGTCCATGTACGCGACGAGATCGCGCAGGCAGCCTTCTTTGACTTCAACATCGGTATTGACGAGGCACACATAGCGTCCGGAACTCGCACGTATACCGACGTTGTTCGCTTTCGCGAATCCAAGATTCTGTCCATTGCGAATGACTTTCACAGACGGAAATAATGCTTCGATCGCTTCCGGTCCGCCATCCGTGGAACCATTGTCCACCAGGATGATTTCGATCTCAGGCGATGTCGCATCGCCCAGGAGCGATCGCACACAGTTCACCAGATAGCGATTGGCGTTCCAGTTCACGAGTATTATGGATACTTCCGGCATGATGATGCGCCTATACCGCCCGCTGCGGATGTCCCGCAGGCACACCCGTGGGCTGTAGCCAGACCGGCAGTTTGCGTTCGTAAAACGATGGCATATTCATCGCGATGCCCATCATCATAAAATACAATGGAATGATTTGGTGCAATATGTTGACCGTTTGGAGTGCTAAATGCCATCCCGCCAGTCCTGCCATGAAACACCAAATAAACCACCGATCTTCTTCCGTAGACGCACGGGTAAAGGCTCGTCGAATCGCGAAATAGGGCAGCATGGTCGCAATGAAAAACGGTATGACACCTACCAATCCCGTACGCGTCAATCGCGCGATGTAGATGCTAAGCAAGTCTTTGTGTTTCCAATGAAAATTGCTGTTGTCTGTACCGGGACCAACACCGACATATCCGTAACCATACGCCCAATGATCTTTCATGCCGCCACCAAAGCACTCGGCATATAATTCCGTCCGGTAATACACATTCTTCGAGCTGAACGCCATCCGGCCCAACACGTGCGGTAGATGGCGATTCGAATAGAATTCAATCGCAGTTCCCAATGCGACGGCGATCATGAGGAAGTACAGCCAATGGCGCCGAAACGGATAGAGCATGAGAATGCCTAGGGATCCGACTATCGAAAACAGCGGTGCACTCGACATCGACGAAAATACGCCGAGGAACATGAGGAACATCGCGCCGCCTTTCATCCACGGTCGCCATTGCGTGTGCGGCCATATCCCGGCAGCTAAGGCGAATATCATGCTGAAGAACATGCCGAACGAGATGTGCAGATTGAACACGACGTCGGCGCGATACCAACCCACGCGATTGTTGATGCGTTGTTCGTGCGGATCCCATGCATCGTAGGCCCGCATCCAACCAAATGGATTGTGGCCCGTCCAACTTTGATAGAATCCAAATATCGCGAGTGGAGCGCCGATCATGATCAGGGTCTTCGCAAGAATGATAAAATCGTCTTGCGATTTAATCGCCAATCGTCCAGCGAAATAGACCAACACCGTGTCAAAGAACATCCCCATTTCTCGAACGAACACTTTGTCGAACGGTGCGTTGACCGTGAATGCGACGAATCGGCAGATAAACGCCAACACAATGAAAACATCCAACCAATTGAACTTGAAGGTGCTAGCGATGCCCGGCATAAACATCAGTCGGGCCAATACCACAAGAATGAGAAATCGTCCGGTGGGAAAGTCGAAGGTGCCCAATGGAATCGTCAGAAATTGGGGGTACCAGCACAGGACGATCAGATAGGCACCGAGAGCGTGTACAGCCTTTCCTCGGAGGGCTAAAAGCGCTCCTGCGGCGGTTATGGCGAACGTAAGAGCTTGCATAGAATACTACTGCTCACGATGTGTCGGCTCAATGGTCGAGCCGAATCGACTGTCCCCGCAAACAGTCGGCCCCAGTTCTTAACTCTCGCGCAAGACGACTACGCCTCGTGCGCAACTTGCTCCCGTTTGTGACCGCCTTCTTCATGGCGACCCAACACTTGGTTCACTACCATTAGGCAAGTTTGCAACAAGATAATGGTGTCCAGCCAAATCGAACGCTCCCGCGCATAGCGGATATCAAAGCGCACCATTTCGCGAAAAGTCGTTTGGTTTTTACCATTCACCTGCCACAAGCCCGTCATGCCAGGGACCGCATCCAATCGGGCGGTCTGCCACTGGTCGTAGGCCTGCACTTCGTAACCAATGGGCGGCCGCGGTCCAACAAGACTCATCTCGCCGCGCAATACGTTGAATAGTTGCGGCAGCTCATCAAAATGCGCTTTCCGCATGAAATGGCCGCCCCGAATAATTCGGGAATCATTGCCCAATTTTTCCATTTCGCGGCCACGATTCTTAGGCGCGGCGTCGGTGTCTTCGCGAATGAGTGAAAGGACATGGTCTTTATGTGCCGTTTGACTGCCGCCCTCCGACATCGTCCGGAATTTGAACATCATGAACTTACGACCGAGATAGCCGATCCGTTCCTGCCGGAAGAAAATCCGACCGGGGGACGTGACACGAACGAACACCGCCACACCAATCATGATGGGCGAAAATAGCGCTAGGGCAACCAACGCGCCAACGATGTCCATCGAACGCTTCCACAAAGGGAGCGGGCGACGAAACAGCGCTTCAGGCGGCGTATGTGTGATGCGTGTCTTACCCACGGTGACCATTGCCATTCGCGGGCACTGCGACTGCAGGCGTTTCGGTGAACACTTCTTTCTTCAACTGCAATGGTGAATCGATATCCCTGGGGGCTTTACGGCCCCACGAACCTTCGCTCGGGTACGCATGTATTCCGCATCGGAGCATTGGAGATTCTGTGACACCAGGGAATGCATTCTTGAAGCGCTCTTGAAATTCCGACTCCGTCCGTCGTACCGGTGTGTACGATTCGAATTCGTTTGTATCGGGCAAAATAGCGGCCACAGAAGTGGACCCGTTCACGTGCCAACCTTTGGTGTCACACAAACGCAGTTCGCCGGACAATGTATCGGCGAGCAAACGTTCTGCACCTTCGGTAAGCGAACGGTTGGATTCATCGAGTTCGAGTTCGAATGTCAATACAACGAACGATGATCCGCTCCGGTCTGCGCGTGCACGTTCTTGGTTTAGCTGCGCTTCGAATACATCGGCAGGAAGGAAAGCGCATTCCTTGGATGTGCTTTGAGTGTCGCGCGACGTAAACCATGCGAACAACCCGCGTGACGCCGTGTCTTTTGTCTTGTTCATCTTATAATCTTCGCTCATCTTCTCTTCCCCAAGAGTATTTCTTGCAGCCAAATATCTGTTGCGATCCATATATTGTTACAACCGCTTATAAACAAATTCAGGAATGTGATACTGCCGTTTGTTCAACACGACACCGAGAACGTTGCCGCCTTGTTTTTCCACGGCGTCCCGCACACTTTCCGCCACCTGCCAACGCGTTTTTTCCGCTTCAATGACGAGGACCATGCCATCAGCCATTGCACTGATTGCGAGACCTGTCGCAGATTCCAACGCCGGCGGCGCATCAAACAAAATGTAGTCGAAGTCATCGCGCAACCGGTCGAGCGCAGACACCAATAATTTACTGTCTGCGTGCGTGCCGCTTGTCGATAGCACGCTGAGATACAAGTGGGACGAACCCGACTGGACAATGGCTTCTTCCACCGGACGATTGTTCGCCAAGGCATCTTCAATTCCAGTGGCAGGTTTCAATCCGAAACGTCCACACGCCGCACCGCCGCGAGCATCGGTATCGATTAGCAACACCGTCGCACCGTGGCTCTTGTCCGAAATGCGTGCAAATTCGGCGGACACACTGGTAACACCGGCACCTTCATGTGCGCCAATAAACCCAACCACTCGACCTCGCTCGGAGGGCAACAAGGAATTAATCGATTGAAAGAGCCCTTCCATTTGGGCATCCATATCCGGGGTTGCCGGTGCGACGCGGTCGGCGACCGGTAAGATGGCCTCCACCGGCGATCCCGCACTCGTGCGTTCCCGATTGGCTTGTTCCAATGCTTGATAAATGCGTGTCATGTTCGTTCAGTGCCCCTACGTGTACCGTCTTCGATACCGTTACATGGCCTTGTCATAGGCGACGGTCGCCAACACTGGCAATTGCAATTTCTTCTCGGCTTCACCACTCGTCTTCATCGAATCATCCAACTGTTCGAAGACAAACGCGCAGGCGATCCCCGCAAAGACCGAAAGGAATACACCCAACAATAAATTGCGAACCTTCTGCGATTTCACTGGTTCGTTCGGCGTCGTCGCCTTTTCAATAATGCTCACATTGGCTAACTTCGATTCGCCCAATGCCGCAGCCAATATCGCACGCTGTTCGTTGTCTTTGAGGCCTTCGTACTCCTCGCGGAGGCGTTCGACTTCACGTTGAAGGCGCAAGGCGTCCGGTTCATGCTTTTCGATGTATTGCACACGTAGCTTCGCTTCATCCACTTGTCTGGCCAGAGCAATTTCACTCGCCCGCGCTGCTTGTAGCATCGCTACCTTGGCCGCGCGGCTTTCCTCAAGCATCTGATGCGTCGCGTCAAGTTCAAGCATCACTTCCGTGTCATCGGAAGGCTGATTGACCAATTCGGCTTCCATAATTGCGATTTTGTCGCGAAGCGCAATCAGTTGGCGATCACTGTCCAGGTACTTGAGCGCCATTTCTGTTTCTTCAAGTTTGAGCTCCAGCAATCGGTCTTGCAAAGCCCGTTTAGATTCGTTTACCGCCGTTTTACGGCCCACTTCAACACTGCGGGATCGGGATGCTAAAGTTTCTTCAAGGGACTTGACGTGGGCTTCAGTTGCATCGATCTCAACGCGTATCGCGTTCAGACTGGCCGACAAATCGGCTTCTCGTTTGTACGCTGCGGTCTTCTGTTCCGCGACATCGCCAAGATTAAACTCCGCCCGTAGTGCTTCCAATTCGTTTTGAGCGGCCGTAAGTTTTTCCCAAATACCATCTGCCTTCTCTGTAAAGAATTCAGGCGAGACCACCGGAGACATAATATCGCGGTGACGTTCTTCGTAATTGCTGACCAAACCCTCAAGCACTGCATGTGCTGATTCCGGTGTTGAAGATTCGAACGCGAGTGAAATTACGTGTCCTTCAATTTCCGATTCAAGTCCTAACTTGACGGTCTTTACAGCCAGATTATGAAATTCGATGTCGTCTTCAGGGGGAAGATGGCTGGCTGCTTGCACGATGTCGCCCGACGTGGACGGCAAAACGGCCAAAGCGCCGATGCTCGTAACTAGATCTTCGGCCAATTCGTGACTTGTTAGAATCGCCAATTCGTCCGTCGCACGCTCTTTCATCGGACGATATTCGCCGGTGAGGGCATTCGAAGCCGACGGATCGAATGCGATCGGTTTAACGACATCACGCATCATGATCTTCGCTTCGCTGCGATACGTGTCCTGCATCATTGCCACGCCTGCAAACGTGGCCAATGCGATTAAGGAGGTCACGCTCGCCGCTTTCCATTTATGGCGAAAGATAACGGTTAATACTTCAACTATGGAAAGCCTTGCATCCTGGCTGAATCGCCCGAACGGGAGACGTGATGCTGGCTCGTTTGCTCCCTTGACCGCCATCCGATATGGACCCTCACTCATGACCAGTTTCCCCTTGCAATAGTTAAAGTGAGCGATGTTAAACGCTCGCGTTGGTTTTGTTCCTGTGTGTCAGCATTGAATAACATTCTCATGCCGGATTTCCGAAGCAGCCTAACGAGATTTACGAATTGCGCACCTACTGTTAAAAATAGCACAAATACCAAAATTCGGATAGTGTTTTTTGTCTGTCGGTGCCGTCTAGGCTGATTGCCATTATATCGTTCGTTCATGTCGTAATTCAATGCGCTTCAATTAGTTCCATCGTTTCTATCGGACAGAAGGACCCCTAAAAGAATCCCCGCTCGGCGCCGCTGATCTGAGCGATTTGCCCCTTCAACATTGCCTCATGTCCTCGAAAAACTCTCAAACTGTTCAACCTGGACACATTCAGTAAAGAGCAAATCGCGTGCCGGGTGCTTGCGCATCTTCATTTAACGTACCACACTCCGATAAACACTGTGTTTGTGCGTGTTTAGAGTACCGCGCTGATTCAAGCCTATCACCATATTGTTAATAACTTTCTACGACAAGTAATGCAAATACTCACGATAGACTAATTAATACTCATTTACGAATAACTGTTGCGTCTACTTTACATTCTATCCCTCTTGAATCGGATCGCAAGAATCAGAATCGTGACGACAAGGCTGTTTGAAAATGGTGGGACTATTGGAGGAATCGTCTGGTTTCCATTTTGTTCCGTCTGCACTTTTGTATGAAGTTCATAAAAGGACCGAGGATTCAGTCAATCTCAATAATTATTGACAAAATTATATAAAACTACTAAAATATAGCTCAACCCGAGATCGACTGATTTCTCGGGAATTGTTGTAGTGGGTCCCCGATTCTTTAGGAAGGGAACAGTTGCAGATCGGACGTATATAGGCTATGCTTACTCCGGTTGGCAGGGTGAAAAAGCGTTGCGAACCCCTTCCCCTAGTCGTGTTTTTGGTGCCGGTCGGACAGTCGGCAGCGCGTGGGCGTGCTGTAGGTGTCTGAATGACCGCAAATCAAGTACACACTGAATGTTAAAAGAGATTGGGTTGAAGGGAAATGATTCCGTTTAAGCGGAAGAAAGTACTTTCTGTTATGTCAAGAATATATACAAGTCTGTCGGTGATGGTGCTTATTGGACTCGGAATGGCCGGTTGTCAGACATACGGTCACCTTCCGGACTCCACCGCAATGCCGCAATCGACTGCGAACGCGCCGTTGATCTTGATGCCGGGAGATGAAATCGATATTCGGTTTCGGTATTGGCCCGAATTTGATGATTTGCAGGTCATTCGGCCTGATGGCAAGATTTCGCTTCAGCTCGTTCAAGGGGTCGACGCTGCGGGTCAGACACCGGAAGAATTGCAGGCGCAGTTGATTGAGTTGTACACGGACAAGGTTCGCGACCCGGATATTATCGTCATCGTTCGTACACTCGTGAATCACAAGATTTATGTTGGCGGTGAGGTATTGAATCCCGGCTTGTTTGATATGCGGGGCCGGATGACAGCGTTGGAAGCGATTATGCTCGCGGGTGGATTCGACACGTCGAGTGCGCACATGAAGAACGTTGTGATCGTGCGTCATATCGATGGACAACGGTATGCGGGTGCGGTCGATATGAAGGCTGCATTGAAAGACCCGGAGAGCGCTTCGTTCTTCTTGCAGCAGAATGACATTGTGTATGTGCCTCGGACGGGTATCGATCAGGCCAACCAATTCGTCGATCAATACTTCAACAAGATGGTCCCGATTCAAGTCTTGGCAGGCATGGAGTTGATCGATGAACTCTATCCGAGTGCGTTTGGTCCGAATGAAGCAGCACCCTCCGGTGGTGATGACCGGCGGACGCTGCCCATCGATTTCGGTGCGACGCCAAGTTTGAATGGCGTACTTAGCGGCGGATTGAGTAACTAGCAGTCGACCGAACTTCTACTCTTCGACCTCAGTCGGCGAGGCTTCCTTGATAGAAGGAAGTCTCGCTTTTTCTTTGCACGTAGGGCACGCGTTTAGTTGCCTGCGAGAAATTCGCCGTCCACCTGTAGCGTGGTTGTGATCGGATTTCCGCCTCTAGAACTTCCCAAGCATGTGGCAGAGTCTTGATTTGATTCGCTGTCGTTATCTCGGCAACAGCGACGACCCAAGAGTGTCACCTCGAGCGAAGTCGAGGACCTGCGGTCGGCATATCGAACTGGGTTTGATCCTATACGCCGACTGCAAGTCCTCGGCTACGCTTGTTCAGAGGACTGCATTCGGGACTTTACGAAAAAGTTTGCGCAGATAATTTTGTGTTTCATTTCACGTCTTCGCCCCCTCCGTCTTTCCCGCGCAAGCGGGAATCCAGATGCATACCAGTCGATCTCGCCATTCCACTGGGTCCCCGCCTGCGCGGGGATGACGGTGGAGAGATAGCCCGCACTGTGGAGTCGTGTTTTTGGAAGGCCCCGAAAGGGGGAATCCAAATCCATTGGGTCCCGCCTTCCCGGAAACGACTGTGTGAACGGAGGCGGTTGGTAATTCTCAGTTGTCGGGTTGAAGAGTTCCGAAAAGACGCAGTTCGTATGAACGAAAAACGGCTCCGAGGGAATCCCCGGAGCCGCAATGACATGAAGATGTTGTCGTCTGTTCTTAGTTCAATTTCATGAGCAGGGTCTGGCTGGTGGCGCCTTCATTTCCTTGGGCGTCGACGAGCACTGCGCTGATGACGTTGTATCCGGCTTCGCTAGATTCCTTTGTCAACGTCACCGGAATATTCACGGAACCTGAACCGCCGATGGTCGTCGAGAGGTGCACGACATCGACGACGGTGTTGTGTTCGAACGGTTCGACATCGAAGCCGCCGCCCGGCACACCGTTCAAATACAGACCGCTTTCGGCGACGATCATGCGGACGCCGTATCCCGGCGGGCCTGTGACGGTGACGGTCTGATTCGCGTTGGTGACGGCTTGCGGACTGCACACGCCGACCACTTCGATGTGAGGCGCAGGTGGTGCACCTTCGAACATTGCGGTTGTTGTTGATTGTGTCTCGCTGCCGGGATTCGCGAAGAGGTGACCTTCGACGACCGAACCGTCGTCGAATTCGACGCGCACTCTGGCACCCGTCATTTCGAATCCGGAGATACTACCGGAGTCATGCGGTCCTGGTGCGGGGGCACCCATGATATTCGATGGGTCCATGTCTGCCGAGAAGCGCATCAACTTGCCCGGGCCAAAGTCCGAGTAGGTCACTTCAAGAACATCGAAACCGCCGTCATGCGGGTTGAACCATGTGTGTGATGTGACCTGCATTTGGCCGTTGTCGAACGTGAAGATTTTACCGGTTGGGTCACCGGCGTTGCCAAACGGGTCGAACACGGCGTCGGGTACGATGGCCGTCGAGTTGTCGATGCGCAAGCGTGTGATGCTCTGCCCGCCGGTCGACTCGTTGACTAAGTTGAACGAGCCATAACCGTATGTGCTGCTCTCAAGAATGCTGCCGCCGGTGCTGACGTAGAACTGGGCTTGCGCGCCGTAGTCCGTCGCCGGTGTGCGCAGGTAGCGGAATGCGTCGGTCAAGGTTTGCGAGTCCGCACCCACGGTGACGACGATGTCGTGCAATTCGATACCTGCGGTACCGGCTGGCAATGTACCGGTGATGCGTTTGCTCGTAACGTCGCTCAATGTTGCGGACACGCCGCCGATGGTGACGGAGGTGTTGCCTGTGTTGCCGAAGTTTTCGCCGCTAATCACGAATTCTTGTCCGCCAGTAGCAGGCGCACGCCATGGGAAGATGTCGTATACCGCTAGACCGGAAGCTGCGATGTCGTTCGGAAGTGCTTTCATGACTTTGTTGCTGGTGTAGTCGATACCCAGAATGACGCCGCCGGGTGCCGCAACCAAATTCAGTACACTAAAGTTCGTTAGCAATGTGACATTAGAGGTCGCGGTGGCGCCGTCTGCTGACAGCCCAACTCGGAACGTCTTACCGTTCCATTTCTGCGTAATCAGTTCGCCACGCATGCCGCCATTGAATGCATTCGACCGGTATTCGATAACGCCGTTGGTCGATGCGGCGAACGTCGTGACGGGCGCTTGGAAATCGCCGTCTACGGTAGCTTCGTTCGGGAATCGGTAAATGTTTTGACGCTGATCATTCACGCCACGATTCCGGTTTGCCGATCCGTAAAACCGGCCAACATCAATGAGATTCAGCTCATCATCCTGATCGGCCGGAAGCGCAGCCTGTGAATTCGGACCCGTAGAGATATCACCGAATCCGACGTTCGGACCGTTGTCCGTCGCGTAGATACGGCCTTCTGTCGTATACACGATGTCGAGGCCATTTCGAACGCCTGCTGCAAAGACTTCGACGTCCACGCCGTGGGCGACTCGTACTGAATCACCAAAGACTTGGTCGTTATTGATTAAGCATGTTGATAGGTCAATGTAATTGACCGTGCCGTTGAAGTCGGCGCGGAACACGTTGGCGCTCAGGATGGCCCCCGCAAGCGGTGACTCATCGAGGCCACCGAGATTACACCCGGCGACACCGGCATTGGTATTGCCGCCCACCGAGATGAGCAAGTTTCCATTATCGTCAAACGCGATTCCATTTACACTGTGATCGTGGTTCGATACTGGAAGGCCGGTAATCAATGCCTGCGGGCTATTGAAGTTTGGACCGGTCAACACTGTGATTTGTCCGGAGTACGGCGAGAATCCAGTGAAGCAGGATCCGCCGTTTGCAAACAACAGACCGTGTGCGACGTAGAGTTTCACGACGCCCGGCGCTTCGAATGGGCTGGTCGTCAGTCCGAGAATATTCGCGTTTGATAAGCCTTCCAACGCTGTGATGGTTTGCGTATCGGTGACTTGGTAATTCTCGTCGAATGTATAAGCGTAAATGGTGCCATCGATTTCGGCGACGTATAGACGACCATCCGGGCCAATCGTTCCGGCCGTTACATTGCTCATGCCTCCGATGAGATCGGAAATGGTGAATTGAACCGGTGCAGGTCCATCTGAATTGTAATTGTAGGTGACCGCGTTGCTGACACCATTCGGCGTTTCGACCGTTACTTGGACCGAACCCGTTCCGGATGGCGTGGTCATGGTGATTTGGGTCGGTGTTACTGCGAGCGCACCGCCGGATAAGTCCTGTGCGCCCCAATGCACCGTCACTTGATTGCTCGGGAAGAAGCCCAGGCCTGAAATGTTGATGATCGCGCCACCGATTTCCAGTCCGGAGGTCGGCATCGAATTGATGACCGGGTTCATGTTGGCTTCGTTGTGCGTCAGCATGAGCGCATCGATCGGCATTTGGGCACCGCCATCAATGGCATACGTTACGCTGATGGGCAATTCCGGAACGAAATCGACTGCGAACCGCGCGTCGAGGTCATACAACCCTGGCGTCAGCGCGGTTTGTCCGCTGAGCGGTGCGCCATCGAGGAAGAGACGTGTCTCGTTACCGCCGTTAGCAAGGAACTCGTAGTCGCCAGCAGTGTCGATATCTATCGTCGCCAGCATTTGGACCATTACATATGAAGTAAACGAAGAACCGCCAACGGTGCCGCTTTGCTCAACAATTTCCAAGCCATTCGGAAGCGTCTCTGCGAAGGTTGCGTTGTTCGGCACGGAGTCCAGGAACGCATTCGCACCACCCGCGCCGCCCGCCGGATAGTACAACGCGACCGCACCCGGAACTGCCGATGGTGATACAACGCTAAACGTGTTCGACCCGCTCAACACTTCTGCAGGCACATTGTCATCGTAGATCGTCAACGTGACGGTGTGATCGCCCACGCTGAACGGAGTCGTGAGATCTTGTGCTGTTGAAAATTGGCTTCCGCCCTCGGTCCATTCGAACGCAGTGAGCGCGTGACTCAGTTCGTGCGTGTGTGAGAACGATCCGACCAGATTCACCGGTTCCGAACCGTCACCATCGAAGTCAACGACATACGGGTCGGCAACGATGACGACATGCAAGAATGGATGGCCGGTGTCTTCACCGCCTGTACCGACAAGACGCACGATCGCAGGACCAAAGTTTCCGCTGAATACCAGGCTTACATCATTGTCGGATTCTTCGGTGGGTAAGAACTGCACCGGTACAACTACGTTCTGGCCGACGGGTATGAGAACATTCGTCGCATGGGTCGTATCCGTGTGATCGCCGGTGTAGGTCGAACCACCTAGGGTCGCATGGAAATCGTGGCCGACGCCTTGGTTGATGTTGAACGCCAACTGGGAGATCGTGACGTCCACGTCGCCTGTGTTGGTCAATGTGATGTTCATCACATCGCCCGTCGCGCCAACGCCTACATGGCCCCATTCAATCAGTGAAACGTCCGCATCAAGCCCGCCTGCCGTAATCACTTCAATACCGCTGAGTTTCGGATTCTCGACAACATGGACGAGCTCAATGTCGAGCACGCCATCGGTAACCGTCGCAGGTAGCGTTTCGACAATGGCAGTCTCAAAGCCGGCCGCACTAAAGATGTCGTAATTCGAGAGCGACGTCTGTCCTTCCAAGAGAACGTTGAATACTCGACCACCGGTCGTTGCGGCACCACTGAAAATCTCTGCAAAGTGCAGACGAACGTGATACGACCCATTGGCAATCGGCAAGCTATAAATGAGTTCCGGTAAGTCCCCTTCATCCCAGCGCTCGGTCTGATAAATCGGGTCGTCCGTGGTACCGGCAATGTCCGAGCCAACAGAATACGTTTTGCCCGTGTTGTAAAATTCGTCTTGCCCCCACGTGTTGCCCAATGTATCGACATACGTATTGCCGCCAACGTTAATGCGGTAGGCCGCTTCGCCAGCTGGGGGCGGCGTTGAATCGAGGCCTGTGCCGGTCAAGGCAGCGAATGCGTGATACGAATGCGTGTCGAAATGGAATTTTAAGTCTGCGCCACGGGCACCAATACCGGTCGGCGCAAAGGAGACATCGACCGTTGCACTGCCCCCTGGGGCCAGCGTCGTCGGAAGCGTGGGCGAAGATGTAATCAGGAAGTCGTTCGGATCCGTGCCGACGATTTCGACTAGGTGCAATTCGTGTGGTGCTGAGTGATCGTTCGTAATCGTGACTGACGTCGAAGCTGTGCTCGTACCCACGTCAGTTGAACCGAACGCCACACTTGATGGTGTGATCGTGAATGTAGGACCGCCTACGGCGATGCCTTCACCCGCCAGCGGAATTGTCGCCGGGCTACTACCGTCGTTCGATGTTATTTCGAGCGACGCAGTGCGTGATCCCGTAGAATCCGGCGTGAGTGTGACATCAAACGACACCGATGAAGAGGGCGCGATGCTGTACGCCGCTAATGCGTTCGTCGCGAACACGCCGCCGGTTGCATTTGTGATTTGAACGTCAGTTACCTGCAAGGTAACCGCACCGATGTTCGATAACGTCACAGTCGTGGGCGCTGATTGAACACCCTCGTCCACTTGGCCGAAATCTATGCTCGAGGGTGTCGCGCTCAGCACCGGCGTGCCGGTCACGTTGCCGACGATTTCGATCCCCGAGATTTTCGGATTTTCAACAACATGTAGAAGTTCGATGTTCAAATTACCGTCATTGACCTGGACGGTTGTTTCTTGAATGGTGGCCGCTTCGAACCCAACCGCCGCAAACGCATCGAAATTGTCGAGGAACAAAGTGCCCTCGACTTCCACGTCGAATACCCGCGCACCGACTGATGCCGCGCCGCTATAAATCTCGGCGAAGTAGAGGCGTACGGTGTATTCACCCGGATCGAGCGGCAGGGTGTACATCATCTCGGGCGGACTCAATAGGTCGTACCGCTCGGATTGGAACACGCCGTCCAGATTCGTTCCTGCAATCGGAACGTTCGAGGAGTACTTTTTCCCCGTGTTGACGTACGGGTCGTCCGATACCCAAGTGTTTCCGTTTGGATCAACATACGTGTTGCCGCCCGCATTGAGGCGATAGAATGTCGTCGGAATCGAATCGGCACCTGTGCCGGTCAACACCGCCGCAACGCCAAATGCGCCGTTGTCGAATTCGAATATGACATCTGCCGCGCGGCCACCGGCGACTGTCGGTGCGAATTCAACATTGGCTGTTGCCGTATCGTTTGAATTCATCGGCAACGGTAGCGTCGGTGTGTTGCTCAGTGCGAAGTCACCGGGATGGGTACCGCCCAAGAACACCGCAGTCAGATTGTGCGATTCAGTATCGATATTTTCGACCGTGAACGTTTGCGTGCCGCTCGTGTTACCGACGATGATCTGACCGAAATCATGCGGCGTAGGTGTCACGCTCGCTTTCGGTGGTTCGAAACCGGTCCCGTCGAGCGCGACCGAAACCGATCCATCCGGATCATCCGATGCAATTACAAGATTTGCTGTGCGCGCGCCGTTCGCGGTTGGTGTAAATGTCACATTGAAGTTGACCGAGTCTGTCGGGTCGATAGCGTAACTGGCTAAAGCGTCTGTACCGAAGTCGCCAGGGTGCGATCCACTAAATGAAATACTGGAAACATTCAGCGTGACTTCGCCGCCGTTTGTGATGGTGACGGCTTGCGGAGCTGATGTCTGCGGTACGTTAACGGTGCCGAAGGAGAGGCTTGTTGGCGATACTTGTGCGTCCGGCGGAAACGGATCTTCGCCCGTGCCTGACAACAACAATACCGCAGGTGAATTCGGATCGTTCGATACGACCGACAACGCCGCCGCACGTGCGCCAGTCGCTGTTGGTGTAAACGTCACGTTGAACCCAACCGATTGACCGACAGGAATCGAATAAGACGAAAGTGAGTCGGTACTGAAATCGCCGACGTTTGCTCCGCCGATGCCAACCGATGTTACTTCGAGTGTGTCGTCGCCTGCGTTACTCAACGTCACAGCAAGCGGCGACGAACTCTGCGGCATTCGTACCGCGCCAAAGTCGTTCGCACTCGGATTGAGCACGGCCGTTGGAGGCTGCGGCTGTTGACCTTCGCCGGACAATAACACCGACGCGACACCAGCCGGATCATTTGATGTCACATCGACCTGGCCAGCTCTTGCGCCTTGTGCGGTCGGCGTGAATGTCACATTGAACGACGCAGAACCGCCCGGGGCGATGGTGTAGGACGCGAGTGCATCCGAAGCGAAATCGCCGGATACAGCAACGTTCGTCACGTTTAGCGTCAAATCGCCCGTGTTGGTGATTGACACGCTCTGCGGTGGGGACGTTGTACTTACCGTCCTCGTGCCAAAATCGATCGCGAGTGGCGATACATCCGCAGTCGGCGGTTGTGGTACGACGCCTGTACCGGACAGCGAAACCGTCGCAGGACTCGCCGGGTCATTCGAAACGATGGATAGATCGGACGTTCGTGCACCGGCTGCCGTCGGCGTAAACGTTACATCAAACGATTCGGATGCCGCCGGTGCAATCGAGTAGGTTGCTGCCGCGGTCGATCCGAAATCGCCGGGATGCGATCCGGTAAGTGAGATGTCAGAAATGTCGAGGGTCTGATTGCCCAGGTTCGTAACCGTCACGGATGTTGCGCCGGATGAAGCGCCGGTGAATACCGATCCGAAATCAACACTGGCCAATGACACATCCGCCACCGCCAACAAGCCAACACCTGACAACGGTACCGTTGCCGGACTGTTCGTATCATCAGAGGTGATCGAAAGGTTCGCCGATCGCGCACCCGAACCCGTCGGGCCGAATGTCACATCGAACGTCTCGGAAAGGCCCGGGGCGATCGCGTAACTCGCCGCGGCATTCGTCGTGAAATCAAGATTGTTCGTGCCTTGGACGGCAATGCCACTGATGTTTAATGTCGCGTCACCCGTGTTCGTCAATGTCACTGTCTGGCCAGCGGAGGCGCTTCCGCCTTGCACGCTTCCGAAGTCAAGCGAGGAAGGTGAAACATCCAGCACCGGCGCCGTTATGGGGCCGGGGATAATTTCGATGCCCGAAATTTTCGGGTTCTCGACGACGTGCAACAATTGAATATTCAACGTGCCATCGACAAGCGTCACCTCGAATTCTTTGACAATAGCGGTCTGGAATCCGGAATCGGCGACTGCGTCAAAATTGTCCAGCACAAGTTGGCCTTCGACGAGTACGTCGAAAATGCGGTTCCCGACTTGAGACGCGCCCGAATAAATCTCGGCGAAATGCAGCCGAACTTGGTACGGTCCGGGATCGAGGATGAAGCTGTACATCAACTCTGAACCAGAAGGCGAATCCCAGCGTTCTGATTGATAGGGTTGACCGTCTGACGAACCCGTGATCGGCGCGCTGGTGCTGTACGTGTTTCCAGTGTTGTAATTGGCGTCGGCAATCCACGTGTCGCCCAGCGAATCCACAAACCCGCTACCACCCGCATTCACGCGGATTGGTGCGGCACCCAAGTCCTTAATCTGCGCATTGGGTGCGGCATTCGGATTTCCCGGTGTCGGGCAACCTGTAGCACCCAAGAGCACGACAGTCAGTAGCAATGGCAGCGCTTTGCTAAAAATGCTAATTGTATTAAATTTGTCGATCGCGTACCGCAAGAAATGAGACTCCCCCTTACCCAGACGAGAAAACGCTATGTTCTTCCGAATATCCATATGTCAATAAATTACCCGTCGATCCTAATATTCTTGCCCCCGAAACCGACCCCGGAAATGGCGTTTTTCCCCGCTCAAGAGCAATAATGCACCTATTTATTAAGCATGAAATATACCAATTAGGCTATGTACTCATTACATTCACTTTTTCGGAATAATATGGACGATTTATCGTTTTTCGACCTCGTGCTTCAGTGCGAAAATACCACACTAAACAATAACAATTGGCTAATGGTTTGTCAATATTGAGACAATATTACGTGTTCGCAGAATCAGCGATTCGATCTCAAACCATTAGACCATGTGCAGTTCTGTCACGATTTGCGCAAATGGAAAATACCGCAAAAAGTATTAATCTGGCATTAATATGCGTAATCGCCCACTTCAATCGCGGTCTCCCGATACTCGAAGAACGCAACCGCGATAGCAGCACCACTAATTAGAATAATGCTAGAGAGCACTATCGTCAAGTGCTTTATGGGTTTCGTATTTGGTGGGACTAAGGCGTCGATTATGCACGTCGCCACAGATGCAACGATAAACAATCCGGCGGATAACAGGGGCAACTCCGCATAGAAGTATCCTTGCCATAGAAGTCCGGTTGTGATGAAGGCGAAGGCGCCAGCAGCTCCGCGATCGAGCGGCAATGTCTTGGACCAAAGCGCGAGCACGACTGCTGCGCCGCAGGCAGCGGCTAGACATCCGGCGAGTTGTCCCAACATGGCGCTGGCACCGAATACGAGTCCTACGCTCGTTGCACACGCGGTCAACCACATCGTAAAGGGCGTCGTCACACTGGGATGGCGGGCTGCGAATGTATCGATGGCTTCCCACATAGCGCAGACGGTCACCGTGACGACCGCCAGCCAACCGATTGTTCCGGGTGTCGTCCATGTGTGTTCGGCGAGGGTGTTGAATTGCCACCACGCAGCGGCACCGCCGAGTACTGCTCGAATGATCCAGCGGATGACAAGGCGTGACCGCCAGATGGATTCAGGAATACCAACGATGCCGACGATCAACCCTGCGAATACTAATGTGTGAACTGCGGTTGCAGGTGGAAACGGGGGCCAGCCCATCAGGGCGACGTGGCCAGCGCAAAACGACACAGCGATTGCGGATGATCCGCCCCACACGAAAGTGGCAGCCGCCGTGCGTTTCCACAACCGCCCAGCGATCAGCCAAATCAATCCCGCGATTAGTGCGGGGAAAATTACGGGAGCAGCGACATTCATGCGGAACTATTGCTTGATGCCTTCCACAGCAATTGTAATCGTGACATCTTTGCCGATACCGCCTTGTGCCGCGACGCCGTAGTTCATGCCATAGTCTGTCCGGTCGATTGTGAATGTGGCTTCGAATCCGGCGAGGTCTTTGCCCCCACGGTTTTTGCCATACCCGATGTGGGTGGCCTTTACGTCGAGCTTTTTCGTAACGCCGAGCATGGTGAATTCACCGGAGATGTCGTAGGTGCCGTCACCGGTTTTCTTCCAGGACGTGCTTTTGAATGTAATGGCGGGAAACTGTTTCGCGTTGAAGAAGTCGGGGCCGGCAAGATGTTTATCCCGACCGCCGTTGAACGTGCTGACGCTCGACGCGTCGACGGAAATTTCGAGTGTATTCTTGGATGCGTCATTCTCGTCGAACGCTATCTCGCCGCTTACATTGGGCATCATGCCGTAGACATTGCTCGCGCCCAAGTGATTGATTTTGAACACGGCACTCGAATGTGCCGCGTCGACTTTGTAATTATCCGCGTGTGCCACTGCGGCCATTGCTAGGGCTGCGACGATCATCAACCTGCTATGCAAGATCACCATACTTCTCCTCCTCATTTATTGGATATGTATTGGTTAGTTTGACGATTCTGTATGTGTACGCAGGAAGGCCAACGCCTTCGTCCAGCCTTTCTTCGCGGCAACGCCGTTCGCGCCGTCTTGGCCGCTCTGCGCGCGAAAGAATCCGTGTCCCGCGCCGTCGTATATCTCATGTTCAAACGATTGGCCGTCGGCAGTCATACCTTCAGTGGCGTTGGGGATGGTTGTATTCACGCGCGCATCGTTCTCACCGTAGAGGCCGAGCACCGGAGCCTTGATCTTAGCAACGTCTTCTTTTGAAGGCGACGATCCGTAGCACACGACCGCTGCATTCAGGTCAGGTTGTGCAACGGCATACTTAAAGCTCGAACTGCCGCCCCAACAAAATCCGATCGAGGCAGACTTGCCGTTCGCCGCAGGCAGGCCGAGTCCATAGTCACGAACGGCGTTCAATCGTTCGACGATTTCGTCGTTGGTCAACGCGCGTACGGTAGCCGTCGCCGGTTTGGTTTTGTCTTTACCCGAAATCATGTCCGGTGCCAGCGCGATAAAACCTTCCTTAGCGAATGCATCAGCAACGCTGTTCGCCCAATCGGTCATGCCAAATATTTCATGGATGACGAGAATGATTGGGGCTTTGTCCGGCCGCTCGGGATAGACAACCCAGGTATAAAGCGTGGTGTCGCTGCCCGGCAATTGAATCTCGACGTATTCGCCGTGGCGCGGCGAATCTTTCAGCGACGCTTCCGCAGTCTCCGACGATGGGGGTCCGTCTTGCGCAAGCGCGATGGCCGACATGCCCATGACCGCGATGAAAAAGGTAAATAGTATCCGTATCGAATGACCCACAGTAGCACCCTCCCGTGTCATAACCCGCAGCTAATTCGTGGTATGCCCGCTACATGAATGCGAGCCGACCTTGTCGTGACAAACGGCGCATCGTGTGTATAAACACTGTGCGCCTTTGATACATTCATTTGAGAACGGATAAGAGGTCGCGCCTCTTGGTGCTGCTACTCTCTTGCCCCAAACATGTTTCCCACACCGTCATCGCGAAAGAGATTCTTTAACGAGGAAAGCGCCACGTCGTTCGTTTTATTAGCCACAGAGAGCACAGAGTTCTCAGAGAAATGCGTATACGAAAACTATATGCCGTGTTTCTCTGTGGACTCTGTGGCTCGCTTTTATTGTTAAGCCGAATTTGATTCTCGTCACGGTATCTCGCAACGACGGTTAGAATTGAGGTTCGCGTTCACTCATCCTAGTCGATGCCCATGCCTGGGCATCGAAATACGGATTCGTTGATCCATTTGGAACAAGCGTGACGCTGTTCCAAACGGCGTCAATTCTGTTCGCTTCCTCCCCGGCCTGCTCCTCCGCGTCCACCACGGCCTCGCCCGCCTCGTCGAAATTCAGTGGCCTTTTTCCATACGGCCAACTGTTCTTCATCTACGATGTTGGATAGCTCGTTAGTGAGTTCCGCTTTCAACTTTTGCCGTGCATCGCGCATTGTTCTCATGCTCATCGATTCGACGGCTTTCTCGGTGGCTTGTGCAGCGGAAGTGGCATAGGTGCTGACCAGGGCCATCGCTTCTTGCATCTTCGATTCTTCCAGGCCCAACCCACTCAGGGCTGCGGCCATTACGTCCGACTGACGATCAAATACCACCAATGCTGCAACGGCTTTGTCTACAGTACTTTCATCGAGTTTGTCGGCCAATGCTTCTTCCAACTTGGTCGCGTAGGTCTTTTTTAGATCGCGAATCGTTTCGTATCGAGCGATCGGATCCCCCCCGCTACTTCCACCACGCATCGCTTCGCGCATCGCAGTGCTATGATCCCGTCGGGCCGTTTCATAGGCCTCCGAGAGGGCCAAGACATCGGATTCCGTGAGGTCGAGTACAGCGGCGACGGAAGTAGCCTGCACATTCCATGCTTTTGCGGCATCTTCCGGTGACATGCGACCGCCGCCGCGAGTCGGGCGTTGAGCGGATGCTGATCCAACGATCAGGCACGCGCAGAAAATCGCAAGAAAGGTGGAGTATTTCCGAATCGGTGTCATGATGGAGCACTCCTTCAAGAACGTTGGGATTGCAACTAAGTCAGCACACAACCATTCAGTTGTTGTACGCCAAGAATGGTTACAGCGCAACCGTGGTGCTAGATGAAACCCAGGGGAAGCAGTGGAGTTCCCATCGCGGGGAGCAAGAGGGAAGATTAGGTTGTGTTGTAGAACCGCTTGAGCGGTTTTAATTTACCCGCAAACTGCGTGGCACGCCAGTTCTAGCATTGTTCGTAGTACCGACTCTGAGGCGGAGGTCCTAGTCGATGCCTTCCGCCCCAGAGTCGGTACTACAAACGTGAATTCCATTAAATAGATTCGGCGGACTAATCAACTTTCCGCACGCCTTCGGCGGGCTAGAGGTGCGACTGCGTGCGCTTTCTCAGGCGTTTTATTTTTTCTTCCCAGAGTTCCCGTTGTCGATCATCCAGGCATTCGCCGACTTCTTCGCGTAGACAGTCCATTTGGTTCTTGAGCTTTGGTGAGATGGTCGCGTGGATATCGCGGAATTCTTCAGTATGGCGGGCTAGAATTTCGTGGACGATTTCGGCTTGTTTCGTGGAAAGTTCGAGGTCATCCGTGAGATGAGCGGTCATGCGCTCGACAGAGGTTTTCCGCTCGCCGGTGATTTTGCGCCGGTCGTCCTCCCGATCTTCCCAACGAACGCCCACGGCAATGCCAGCGGCTGCACCGCACGTAAAAATGACCAGGCCGAAAACCAGCGACGACGCCCAGCGCGATCGTGGCGCGGGCAACGTGGGTTCAGTGTGTCCTTCAGGGTTCACGATTCAAACTCATTTACAGGCCGAGTAGCGACGAAACCTCAATCATCGATTCGATGGGGTCGGGCGGTGCTAGGCGGCTCCACACGGAAACCGCGATTGTAATTGTCGCCATCGCTGCGGAGGCCAATGCCACGACAGCCATGTGCGTGTCGATACGTCGTTGCGGTTCGCTGAGTCGAGCCAAGACTTGAGCGCTCACATGTACGCGCGGCGATGATTCACTGCGCGCGCGTTTGGCAAGCGCTTCTAGGTAGTCCAATGTTTCGTTCATGGTCCAACCTCTCCAACTGGGTCCGGTGTCGATCCAGACCCTCCAAATCCTTCTGCTTCGAGTAGGGCGCGTAGTTTCCGGCGTGCACGATGGGCGCGTACTTTCACAAGCGTGCGGCTCCAACCAACCCTGTCGGCGATCTCGCCCATGTCCCATCCCTCGAAATAGAATAATGTAAGTACCAGCCGATCCTTCGGTGGCAACGTCTCTAACAATTGGAACAAACACTCCGCCGCTTGGGACGGCGTCCGGTCCGCTGCGGGAATCATCTTGGTGCGCCGCCATTGTTCCATGGCATTGCGCCGATCACGTTCGCGCGACTCCTTGCGCCAGTACCGGTAGCCGACCCGGGTGGCAATGCGGCGAATCCAATGCTCAAACGGCGCGTGACCGCGAAAACCCTTTAAGCTCATATATCCTTCGACGAACACTTCTTGCACCAACTCCTCATGTGCCGACACGTCCCGTGTGAACCGCCACATTTGCGTGCCGATGATCGCTTCGTATCGTGACACCAAACGCGCATACCCATCCTGATCGCCGTGTAGACTCGCGGCGATATCCGTCCTATCCGCCGTTGAAACAACGTCGGGACGATCATCGGATGGTCCGACGTTGGCCACGTACGGGCTTCCGGCCGGTATTTTTGCGATGTGCTGGGACATATGTCTCCAAGCATTATATACAATCAGGCCAACGAACCAGCGCTGACCCCAGCCGGAGCTATTCTAGTAGTAGATTCGGCCCCGGAATCGGTTACAGGTCGTCTTGGACTGATCGGCTGAAAAGGGTTCGAATGCTGGTGGGGGTTAGTTCAGCGGAGTTGTGCCCAACACCGGGTACTACATGTAGTCGCACGCCAGGTGAGAGTCCGTTTTCTTGCGCGAGCGTTCGCATGGCCCGAACCCATCCCCGGGCGCGAGTGACACGACCTCCATCGGGATGGCCGGGAATCGTATTGCCGGGTTGATCGTCCCGAGCGCCGACCACCACTGCGATCGGAAGTGTGGAGGAAGCCTTCCACCCTGCGGGGTCTGGTTCAACGCGGACCCGTTTCGACGGTTCGCCCTTGGTCCATCGCATGCGGCGAGACATGGCCGCCATTCCATATTTCCATTTGACGTTCGGGTCCGGGAACGCATACTCGCCGGGGGCGCAGATGACCGCACTCCGAATTCGATGCGGATGTCGGACCACGTACCGACACGCGAACTGCCCCCCAGCGGAATGTCCGTAAAGCCGGAACTTGCCATCAAGTCCTGGAAGGTCTCGCGAATAGGACAACACGATTCGATTGACGAATTCGTCGGCGCCGATGTGTCGGCCCCACAATCCGCGATACCCGCCCCCGGGCCCCGAAGTTCCCCCGAAGTTTTCGTTGTCGAACGCGGGTGCAAGAATGATCGACCCGTGTTCCTCGGCAGCGCTGACCCAACGTTCGATGAAGGCGCGCGAGGAAACCAGGCCGTCGGTATCTTTACCCAATGTGCCATGCACTACGACGGTCAAGTCTTTTGGCGGTTGCGCAGAAAGAGGAACGTACTGTTGATATGCGCCGTACCGGTTGGATTTGAGAACAATTCGACCGACTTCGTTCGGTTCGTATGTGACGCCGTGTGCAGCGGCCACGATCACGAGGGTATAGAGACTGGACCATCCAAGCGCTCGCAGAGCCGCTAACCGAATCATACGTTGCATCCTCGCTGGCCTAATAAAGAACGGCCCGGCTGTGATTGCGCAGCCGGGCCGTTGATTAACTATGGGATTCGTCTACGCATCGATACTCGGCACGACGTAGGGCTCGCGGTAGTCACGCGAAATCATGGCGCTCGCTTCGGCATCGCCGACGTAGTCTTCTTTTTCTCCATCGAAATGGAGCGTACGGCCTAGGCGGGCTGAGGCCAATCCCAAGTGGCAGAGCGCCGAGGAATAGTGGCCTTCTTCGATGGGGGCGTTGAGGATGCTCGCGTCGTGTGCGCGGACGGCTTCGATGAAGTTCGCGTAGTGATCGCCGCCTTTGTTCTTGCCCGGTCCCTTTTCCTCTTTGTCGCCGAGGTAGGATTGGTAGTGCGTGTAGCTATCAATGACGATGTAGCCTTCGGAACCATAGAAGATGACGCCGACTTTCGCGCCTTTTTCGTCGTTGGTCATCCAAGGTCGCACGTCGAATACCATCATCTTGCCCATCTCGCCGGCATCGGGGAACGTGAACGTTGAGTTGATGACGTTCGGCACTTCCTTGTCGTCGTCGAAAAGGTACATGCCGGATCCGGAAGTGATGGTCTCAGGATATTTGACGCCCAAACCCCAGCGGCAGATGTCCATCTGATGAACGCCTTGGTTACCGATGTCGCCGTTTCCGAAGTCCCAGAGGTAATGCCAGTTGTAGTGGAATCGGTTGTCGGAAAACTGGCCATCGGGTGCGGGACCCTGCCAAAGATCGTAGTCAACGCCGTTCGGCACATCGGTCGCGGGTTTCTTCCCTATGCTGTCGCGCCAGCGATAGCAAAGGCCACGAGCCATGTAGACTTCACCGATGAGTCCATCACGAATGTGTTGAATCGCTTCTTGAATGGCGGGGTTACTGCGAATTTGCGTGCCGTGTTGCACGATGCGATCGTATTTCTTCATTGCATTTGAGAGTTGACGCCCTTCAAAGATGTTGTGCGAACACGGTTTCTCAACGTATGCATCTTTATCCGCTTGGCACGCCCATACGCCGGCAAGCGAATGCCAGTGGTTCGGAGTCGCGACGGTGACAACGTCGATATCTTTGTCGTCCATCACACGCCGCAAGTCGGTCTCGGTCTTCGGCGTGCCCCAACCGCGCTTTTCGATTTCTTTGATGCGACCCTTAAACAAACGTTGATCGGGATCGCACAGCGTCGCGAGTTCGACATTTTCCAGTCCGCCCAAGCCATTGATATGACTACCGCCACGACCTCGGAGGCCGATCACCGCAACGCGAATCTTTTCGTTCGCTTTGGTCTTGGCCGCAGCGCGCTGCGCCATCGTGATAGCGCCTACACCCACAGCCGTGGTCTTAGCGGACCGCTTAATAAAATCCCGGCGCGTGACATCGCTCATGTGATTCTCCTCAATACGATTTCGTGCGCGGAAATCTCCGGCGCGCGCTGACCCTTCGACACCTAAACTTAGATTGCCTAAGTATTGGCGTTTGACGCCTTGATGTCAATGGATGAGTCGCATTGAGAGGGCGGACTATTCGTCTGGAGCCGTTTCCAGGAGGACGGTGCCCGCATCTTCACTGAATAGTCGAGCTGAACCGGTCTTCGAGTCAACGACCGTATACGTCTTGCCTTCGTCCGATTCATCAATGCGCAAAATGTAGCGTCCCGATCCTTGCTGCTCGTGGGTGCTTGAACTGGTAACATTCACGCTCGTCCCCAAAAGCACGCCCCCAAGCAATACCAAAACCCCGCCCAATAGCGTGCCACCCACTAAAAATCTCACCATGACTATCACCCTTCACTATGCGGATTGGTCCGCGTTCGTTGATTCGAGAATGAATAAGAGCAACGAGCATGCCGAACACGTTGTTCATGGTCTAACGTGTACAAGACGTATACGTTAGCCATGCGAACACGTTCTACATCGAAGAATCCGGTAGGTCAATCTGAGCATTCTTGGGCGCATTCCGCCAACGGCCTGGCGCAAGGATGTTCTTACTGGTTGTAGATGCATGATTAGGCGAAAAGGGGGCGAAACCGGCCTATTGGCGAACCAACGCCCTATTCGACAGCGTCGATCTCCGAAGAGCCGGCCGCCCAATAGCAAGGCCCCATTCCGGGCACGTTCTTGACAACCGCCCCCATCAGCCGTCAGCCTATCCCCTACGTGAGCGTCAGTGGGACGCTCAGTGGAGGGTTTGGGTAATGCGTTCTTCTATTCTGATGATCTTGGCTGCCGTGATTGTGATGCCGACGTTCGCTGCAGAACAGCCGCTATTTGAGCGAGATGTCTTGCCGATTCTGCAAGAGAACTGCCAGTCCTGTCATCGGGCGGCTGGTGCCAATCTGTCCGGCATGATCGCGCCAATGTCTTTCATGTCCTACACGGAAGTTCGACCTTGGTCGAAAGCCATCGCCAAATCGGTGACGAATCGGGATATGCCTCCTTGGGATGCCACAAAGGCCACGCATGGCGTTTTCAAAAATGAACGGACGCTTACCGATGCCGAAATCGCGACGTTGGTCAACTGGGCGAAGTCCGGCGCTCGACGTGGCGATGTGAAAGATGCTCCGGCACCGAAGACATTCGAAAACGAGGGCTGGCAGCTTGCCGGTAAACTCGGCGAGCCGGACCTCATCTTGCAAATGCCGGAACCGTATTTCGTTGCCGATGATGTGCAAGACATTCAGCCGCGGGTCGAAATTGCACTCACGGAAGAACAAGTGCCGGAGATGAAGTGGGTACGCGCAATTGAATACCGCCCGGGCAGTGAAGTGGTTCATCACATCGTCGGGTTCGTGTCGAAGAAGGGCGAGGAAGGCGAATTGGATAAACGATCAAATTTCGGCCAAATCGCATCCGGCACCGACCCGCAATCGTATGATGATGGATTCGGTCTACCATTGTATCCGGGGTCGAAGATTGGCCTTTCGATGCACTACCACAAGGAACCCGGACCGGGTACGGGCGTCTGGGATCAATCTGAAGTCGCGGTTTGGTTCCATGATCAACCCGTGGTTCATCCCTTGGAAAGTTCCACCATTGCGCATGGCGGATTCGAGATTCCGCCAAATCAGAAAGCATGGAGCGTAATCGGTGGCCGTACGTGGGACGAGCCCTTCACGGTACTTGAGCTGATGCCGCACATGCACTTGCGCGGAACAGCGGCCAAATATACGGCGTACTACCCGGATGGGACTGACGAAGTGTTGCTGGACGTGCCGAAATATGACTACGCCTGGCAAACGGCCTACGAATACGCAGAGTACAAGGACATGCCGGCGGGTACGCGAATTGAATTTGAGATTGTCTACGACAACTCAGAGGAAATGGCGGCCGAGCGTAATTTCAACAACAACCGATCGGTACGATTCGGTGGCCCGACCACCGACGAAATGGACTTGGGATGGTTAACCTGGTGCTATCAGGAAGAAGGCAAAATGCCTGACACATCGGAACGGTTTGGTAATCGGGGCGAAGAAGAAGGCACTGAATCAACCGACTAACGTATTCCATACAACGCAACCTACCAAGGGACACCCTCGACAGGGGGTGTCCCTTTCTTTTTCCCAATTCGCATCGATTGTTAACCCGTCATTCCCGCGAAAGCGGGAATGACGATGGCGAGTGCGACTGTAGTATTCCGGTCGAACGTAATCGACCATCCAGATTTATCTGCGGCAATCTGCGTCACCTGCGGAAGAAAAATTAGAACGCTCTATTCCTTCGACAATTCCCGAATCCGAATATTGCGCCACGCGACACTGAAGGGACCATCGTCGCCCACGCCGTGCACCTGCAAACCGACAAACCCCTTGGGATGAGACTTGAGCTTCTCTTCGTCGACGAGGTCTTCGATCGCTTTCCCGTTAATCCAAGTCTGAATGCGCGCACCTTGGGCGACGATTCGGTACCGATTCCAATCCCTATCTTGGAAGGTTTTCGTCGGAATCAGTTTCGCTTCCGGCGTCATCCATCCCCCGCACGCTTCCCCGTAGACATAACCCGCTTCAGCGCCGTTTTCGCCACTCGCCTCGATTTCCACTTGCGGCCCATTGACCCGACCAAACGGCTCACCGGCTTTCACCGGTTCGGTTTGCGACCGAATCTGGACGCCGGAATTGAGCTCGGCATCAAACAACCTAACCTCAAACGTCAATTCGAAATCGCCATAGTCCCTTTCTGTGCACAAAAATGAATTCGGGCTACCGGGATTCGTCGTGCCGACAATCGTTCCATCCTCAACTTGATAGGTCGCCGTACCGTTTTTTTGAGTCCAACCCTCCAACGATTTGCCGTCGAATAATGTAACCCAATCCGATTCCTGAGCAACGACCCCAGTGCAGGCGGTAGTGGCGATCCCTATCATTAGAATATGTCCCCATCGATTCATATTGGTTAACCCCTTCCTTCTAATGGTTTAGACTTATGTCTACACGTCGGACCAATGTAATCAATTTTCAGCGGTTTCGCCACATGGTTGCGATTGAGGGCTACGTCCGCATAGGGTAGGCGCATTCAACTGGGGAGGCGTGAATGAATCGGCGTACTTTCATGATGGGGTCGGGCGCGTCCATCGCAGCTGGCCTCGCCGGACTGAGCTTGAAAGCCAACGCGCAGCAGCCCTCTCGACCCAACATTGTTCTGGTCATGGCCGATGATCTGGGCTACGGCCACCTCGGATGCTATGGACAACAACATATCCGTACGCCCCATCTCGACCGTCTTGCGGAAAACGGCGTCCGGTTCACGAATGCCTACGCGGGCTGTCCACAGTGTGCGCCTTCGCGAAGTGTGCTGATGACCGGATTGCATGCTGGCCATACGCCCGTGCGTGGCAATAGCGGCGGCATCCCCCTTCGGGAGGAAGACTTCACCTTCGCGGAATTGTTGCAAGACTCTGGCTACCGGACCGGTCTATTCGGTAAGTGGGGATTGGGCGATGCGGATACCACGGGCACGCCGAACAAACAAGGCTTCGACGAATTCTTCGGCTACCTCCATCAGAAACACGCTCACTTCTATTACACCGACTATCTCTGGCACAACGATGAACGAGTGCCTTTACCGGAAAACGTGAACGGCCAACGTCGGCAATACTCGCACGATGTCATCATGGAAAAGGCACTCGATTTCATTGGTGCAGAAGGCGCAGACCCGTTCTTCTGTTTTCTTTCGCTTTCGATTCCGCATCATGAGTGGACGGTTCCCAAGACCAGTCTTCAAGAGTACTCGGGGACGTTCGATGAGCATCCACCAACGTATCGTTGGCGGGAAGGCTATGCCTTTCCCGAAGAACCAAAAGCAAACATGGCAGCGATGATCACACATATGGATAAAGGCATAGGCCAAGTCATGGCGTTGTTGAAGGACAGGGGATTGAGCGACAACACGCTCGTAATCTTTACGTCGGATAACGGAGCCGATTCATACTCATTGGCGTGCGCGGATTTCTTCAAAGCGAATGGCGACCTTCGTGGCTACAAATACGACATGTACGAAGGCGGAATCCGGGTGCCGACTATCGCACATTGGCCAGGCCGAATCGCGCCTGGATCTACAAACGATTCTCCTTGGTATTTCGCAGACATCATGCCGACGTTCGCCGATCTCGCCGGTGCAAAGGAAGCGATTCCCACCGGTATCGATGGCGTCTCTATTGCACCGTTGCTAACGGGATCGCGAAGTGTTCCTGAGCTGAATGATCGGTTCATGTACTGGGAAGCGGGCACCGTATGTGCCGGTCGATGGGGAAAATGGAAAATCGTGCGTAGAGACATTGACGCCCCACCCGAGTTGTTTGACCTTAAAAACGATGCCGCTGAACGGCGGAATGTGGCTTCGAACCATCCGGCGATCATGGCAGGTTTGGAATCGAAGCTCGACGAGAGCCATCGCCCTGCACGACCTCAAATCGAACCCGATGCCCCGGACGGCCGTTACTACCGGTAGCCGCTTGCGCTACAATCTCGTGCCATGACCTTACAATCGTTCGTTCGCTCGAAAGGTACCCTTAGCGTCACCACAATTGTGGCGGTTGTCGTTTGCTATCAACTCTTTCCGCTATCGAGTTCACGACATGCCATCGAGTTCGATGAAGATGGAATCGCCAACAAACAAGCATACCTCGCTGAATTGAGTGAACGCAGTCCATCTGCCGAGGATCGTCCAAACATCATCATTTTGCTCGCGGACGATTTGGGCAAAACGGATATCTCGCACTACGGTGGCGAGACCGCACAAACGCCGAACATCGATGCCATTGGCGAACACGGGGTGACGTTTACCGATGCCTATTGCACGTCGCCCATTTGCAGTCCGTCGCGCGCGTCTATGTTGACGGGACGATACCAACAACGTTTTGGATTCGAAACGCAGCCGCTCAATCGATATCCGCGAAACCGGTTGGAATACAACGTGTATCGCCATCTAATGGACATGGGTGATTGGCGTGCACAGAAGCTCGAGAGTGTGCCTCGACGAAAAGACATGTTGCGGCAGGGCTTGCCGCCATCGGAAATAACATTGTCCGAACTCATGCAAGCCAACGATTACAACACCGGTCTCATCGGCAAATGGCATCTCGGGTACACCGAACCGTTCTTACCCACGGCGCGCGGCTTCGACTATTCGTATGGATTCTACGAAGCGTTCACGCTGTATGACGCGATAGATGATCCGGACATCGTCAATCATCGCCACGACTATTTTGCGAGCAAACACATTTGGGCGCAGGAACGAAACGATACATGTGCAATTCGTCGGAACGAAGTCGAGATTGAGGAGGACGAGTATCTAACGTTCGCCATCGCACGTGAAGCGATTCAGTTCATGGAAAAAAATCAATCCGATCCATTCTTTATGTTTGTTTCCTTCAGTGCACCTCACACGCCGTTTCAAGCGCCAAAGGCGTATTACGACCGCTTCGCACACGTCGAAGATCAGAACAAGCGGACGTACTACAGCATGATCGCTGCACTGGACGATGCGGTAGGACGTGTCATGAAATCGGTGAATGACCTGGGTCTGAGCGACAACACGCTCGTCTGGTTCGCGAGCGACAATGGCGGCGCCACGTATACTGGTGCTACGGACAATGCGCCACTTAAAGGTGGAAAATTCAATCACTTCGAGGGCGGCATTAACATCCCCTGCATGGTCCAGTGGCCCGGCACAATTCCCAGCGGCGAACAGATGAACGCCCCCGTTAGCCTGATGGATATCTTTAACACGTCGGCCGCCGCCGCGCGCATCGAGCTGCCGCCGAACACCGACTACGACGGTGTCGATCTGATGCCACAATTGAAAGGTGAGACGGTCATCGCACCGCACGAAGCATTGTTCTGGCGGTCACACCATATGAAAGCCGCGCGTTGGCAGGAGTGGAAACTCGTTGTCGATGGTCGCGATGATCGAATGTGGCTATACGATCTATCCAACGACAAAGAAGAGCAAGTAAATCGCGTCGCCGATCATCCTGATATTGTCAGCGGCATGATTAAGCGAATGTCCGAATGGGAAGCGAGCCTTGCGCCAGCGCGTTGGCCCTATCTTGTCGAATATCGATTCACCATTAACAGCGAAACGTATGACTATCCACTGTAAACGAGGATCGACGATGATTGGTGTTCAACGGCTAGTCGCGTTTGTTGTATTCCTTGTGTTGTCGGCTACGATCGCGCCAGCGCAAGACATTCCCGACGATTTTCCGCAGTTCGTCGTGCCGGGTCATCAGCCGGAGATGGATTCGCTGCGCGCGATGTATTGGCTGCATTATCCAGGCGCAGGGCCGAAGGCGACGCTATGGGATGAATGGCTCACGCCACCAAGTCTCTGGCCTGCTGTGAACTCCGATGATCGGGCAAATGAATTTCGACGTCAATGGGCGCGTACGCTTGCGGCACGCGGTATGGACGACGAAGGTTATGTCGCGACGCACCAGCACAGTTCCATTGCGCATCAACAAGGGTGGCCGTTTCCGTTTTGGAAACAGGGCGGGCCGAATACATGGGGTTGGCATTTTTCGTTGGCCGGCGTGCCGAACGGATGGCATAACACCGAGGCGAAAGACCAACAGGGATGGACGCTTTCGTCTGCGATAGATGAAGGCATTCACGATGACGCATGGTGGATAAGACTCGACGGATCGCGCGCGAAGGTGACGACACCTCCGCTGCATATCGATGTGTTTCAGTCGCCTTTCATTCAGATTCGATGGAAGATGAAAGGTCTTTCGGATGCAAAGGCGTATCTCGAATGGACGACTGAGGAGGCACCTGACTTTGATCCGGCGCGTCGCATGGCCATCGATCCTGTTGGTGAAGACGTATTCCACTATTCCATGGTCCCGCTCCACCGGCACCCAGAGTGGAAAGGTGTCGTGACGAATCTTCGGATCGGCTTCGGTAACGAAGCGCCGGGGGGCGAGGTCGGATTGCAAGCGATGTTTACGCAGTACGACACCCGGCACAACATCAACAACTCAAACTTCGTGCGCGGTTGCTCAAACTATTTCTTGTGGAGTGGAGACATCGAGTTTCTGCGGGGTCAGATCCCGCGAATGCGGCGTGCGATTCAGTATGTGATGGATGAGTTTCACGCTCGTGATGAAGGCGTAGTCCTGACGGATTGGGTGGGACACGGCGGACGATCCGGTATTCAACGTACCGCAGATGGAACGAAGACGCTGCTACACGGACGCGGCGTTGGTAACAATTATTGGGACTTGCTGCCGTTCGGTCACAAAGATTCGTATGCCACGGTTCAATATTACGACGCATTGCAACACATGATTGCGATCGAGCGCGCAATCGAATCTCATTCCGAATGGGCGATTCCTGATGACACGAAACCCTTTGATGTTGATGCGCTGGTGAACCATGCAGACCGCGTGAAACGCGAAGGCAATGCCCAGTTTTGGAATTCGGATACTAAACGATTTACGGCCGGTGTCGATATTGACGGAGCATCCCACGACTATGGCTTTACGTTTCTAAACCTGGAAGCGGTGTACTACGATTTCGCAACGCCGGATAATGCCTCATCGATCATGAATTGGCTTTCCGGGGATCGAATTGTCGAAGGGGATACCGCGCAGGGCGGCGACATTTATCATTGGCGGTTTGGTCCCCGTGCTACGACCAAACGCAACATCGACTACTACGGATGGTTCTGGTCGAACCCCGAATCGATCCCTTGGGGAGGCCAAGTGCAAGACGGCGGGGGCGTGCTCGGCTTTTCGTTTTATGATTTGATGGCGCGGCTTAACGTGCGCGGACCGGACGACGCTTGGAAACGGCTTCGAGGGGTTCTCGCTTGGTTCGATGATGTACAGACCGTAGGTGGATATCGCGCGTATTACGATGGCTCGCGGGACGGATCACTGCAAGGCGGTGGTACGGCAGGCGGGTTAGGATGCGACAAAGAATTTTTCGAGAGCGTGCTGGTGCCTCAGATCATGATCGAAGGCTTCTTGGGTTTCGAGCCGACGGCTGACGGGTTCAAGATTAACCCACAACTGCCCACCGATTGGCCGAGTCTCACAGTGACACGCATTCGATTGCGCGACGCGGTCTATGACATTCGCGTTGCGAACGACGCGATCAACATTACGGTCGTGGAATCAAGTGCTGCTAGCGATGAGACCATCGATATTGAATTGCCGAACGGCACATGGAATCAGGCTGACGGCACCGCAATCAACGGTACGCTAGCGTTCACCCCTCTTGAAGGGGCAGTGGCCGACCTGACGCGCCGGCCCTAAGCCGGGCGCGTGTACATCTATATTTGCCCTGAGTGCGACTAGATGTTGTAGCCCACTTCGCCATGTTCTTCAAGGTCCAATCCGATCTGTTCGCTCTCTGGATTGATTCGAAGGCCGACGACGATATCGATACCTTTCAGGATGACAAACGACACGATTGCGCAGTAGATGCCGACTGTGATCAGCGCGAATCCTTGTATGCCGAGTTGCGATACCATGTCTAGGTCATCGATGTTCCCCATCAATGATCTGGCACCGAAGATAGCGACCAAGAGCGTGCCGATAATCCCGCCTACGCCATGAACGCCGACCACGTCGAGCGCGTCGTCATATCCCAGCGTGCGCTTCAACGACGTTGCAGCCCAATAACAGACGACACCCGCAGTAAATCCGATGACCAATGCGCCCAGTGCACCCACACTTCCCGAGGCGGGCGTGATTGCGGCGAGTCCGGCGATTGCGCCCGTCGCAAATCCGAGCGCACTTGGTTTGCCCGCACGAATCCATTCAATTCCGATCCACGTCATCGCGGCCATACACGGCGAAAGTTGTGTGACGACAATCGCCATTGCGGCATCGCCGTTCGCGGCCAACGCGCTGCCGCCATTGAACCCGAACCAACCTACCCACAACATGGCCGTGCCGGTCAAGGTCATCGTCAAGTTGTGCGGCGGCATTGGTGTTGTCGGATAGCCTTTGCGTGGACCGATTAGATACGCCGCGACTAACGCTGCAACACCTGCCGTTAAATGCACCACAATCCCGCCAGCGAAATCGATGACGCCCATGTCTGCGAAGAACGCGCCGTCGCCGCCCCAAATCATATGGCAGACCGGCAAGTACGCAAACGTAAACCAAAGCGCGCTAAAGATAAGCATCGCAGAAAACTTCATGCGTTCAGCAAATGCACCGACGATGAGGCCTGGCGTAATGATGGCAAACGTCATTTGGAAGAGGAAAAACAACGGCTCCGGAATCGTGCCGCTTACGCTGTTCGCGTCCACGCCCTTCATGAAGACTTTGCTGAATCCGCCGATAAACGAATGCAGCCCGCGAACATCTTTCTCCATCCCTGTGGAATCGAACGCGATCGTATAACCGTAGATCGTCCAAAGGATGCTAATGATTGCGGTAATCGCAAAACATTGCATATAAACGGACAGCACATTTCGCGTGCGGACCAGACCCGCGTAAAACATCGCAAGCCCTGGAATCATCATGAACAACACCAACGCGCTCGCCACGATAATCCACGCGGTATCGCCCGAGTCGATGGTGTCCTGCGCGAATGCCCGGCTAGAAAGCGATACGCCTATCGCCGCCAACAGTCCGAATCGACTGATCCCCAACACACGACGTTTCATTCGGTGCATTAATCGTCTCCCTACGCGATTTGGATTCGCCCAGCCCAGGGCGATTCAATGGAACACGTATCCCAACCAGCCCGGTCGATACGTCCGCCGATTTAATCACGTTAGAAGAGAACTGTCAAGAAAGCGATGGAAGTCGACCGCTGATTGGTGCGGAATATAAAGTCCTACGCCCGTTAGCCAGCGGCCTCGTCATCAAAATAGTGGAAACCGGTTAGATCGGAGTCGCGTACACCGGCACGCAGCATCTGGCCGAGCAGAGAGCGGGCCTCCTCGTATTCGTCATGTTGGATGAAATAGGCGATCAGTATTTTGCTGAGGTCGAGTGCCAATCGAGTTGAACCTGCACCGGCAGCGGGATCAAATCCCTCCGTGACTGCGCGAACTTTGTCGATGGTCGTGAGTCGTTCGGAATCGTCATGATCCATATTGACCAACGCATCAAACGCCGACATCCGCTGTGCATCCACATCCCATTCGAATCGATGCACAAATTCACCGACGCCGCGAAATCCGTTTGGTAGGAAACGGCTCCCTCGGGTTTGGATTTGGGTTGTGCGAATCGTGTAGCTCCGATCCTCGAAGAGCAATCGATCGTATATTTGTTGTGCGCGATCATACCGCCCTTGGTGTTCGTAGAGCCGACCCAGTTTGAATAGTGTTCCAGCGCCGTCCGGCGGATCCGTTTTTACCAAACGTTCGTACAACGGAATGATGTCTTCCGCGTCGCCAAACCCGCGCATGACGGATGCAAGCGGATGGATGTAACGAGGCTCGTCCCCATGTCGCTCTAGTATCGATTCGACCAGGGCCGCAGCTTTTTCGCTTTCGCCCTCTTGATAGAGCAGCGGGAGGACGGAGAGGCTCGCCGCGATCCAACTTTCCGGATAGGTCTCAATGTGATCCGATTGTCGCTGGATGGAGGCTTCGATTCGCTTACTTTTTTGGGTCATCAGCGCGATTTCACGCAGGAGCCACAAATTATCGGGCTGTTCATTGGCCAACGTTTTCGCCACATCGAGCGCGGCACCCCATCGTTCACCCGCTTGATACGCGATTAACAAGTCTTCTTTTGTCCGGCCGCTTTTCGGATCGGCCTCCACCGCGCGTCGGAATTCCTCGGTTTGGCGCGCTGCCGTGCCGGTTTCTCGTGCAATGTGAACCAACGCGTAAATGACTACGCGTCGAAACTCATTGAACGATCCCTGCCACGTGTTGCCCATGCCTTCCAAAAGTGCCAACGGTGGTTTCTTGGATAGTCCTTGCCGTTGTTTTCCCAATACGCTTTCATTCGTACTCGCCACAAATTGCGCGATGCCCTCGGGCGCTTCAGCAGTCGTGTCGCCCAATTCCAGAATCATCTTGAGCTGTTCTAGCGCCAGCGAGCTCCGCTCCGCCATCGCCAAACGAATCGCGTATTGATACCGCATCGTGAAATTGTAAGGTTCAAGCGAGAGCGCGCGTTCGATGACCCTCAGCGCCCGATCGTTATAGCCCTCTTCGCGCATCGTTTGGGCCAGAGACTCAAGCGCGTCCGGATTCCCGGGCCGTTCTTCATACAGGACATCCCAAGTCTCCACCGCTTTTCGGTGTGCACCGAGCCGGGCATAGGCAACACCCAATCGCTCACGTTCGCGCGGGGCCAAATGGCCGCGGACGGCTTCCAACTGATGATGCACCGCGATGACTTTACGAAGGTCTCCGGCCTCATAGGCCATACGCAATAATTTGCGAAGTCCCGTCTCTTCATCTGCCGAGAAACGCAACGCGCTTTCCAACACTTCAATTGCACGACCGCCCTCGCCAGCAGCGCTATACACTGCGGCCAATTCCTCTTGGACCGTGGGATCATCCGGCGCGTGTTCGGCACGGGCACGAAATTCGCGAATCAGTTCGTCCGCATGACCGTGGTTCTCGTACAGCGCCGCGAGCAAGCGAACGGCTTCCAACCGCACACGTTCGTTCGGTGCCGCCGCGAGAAGGTTTCGATAGGCCTCCTGCGCTTCGCCAAACCGACCGAATTTACCGAGCATGTCGCCGTACTCTCGCAACGAATCCGCATCATTCGGTTTCAGTTGGAGCAGTTTTCGAAAGGTTTCAAGCGCATCGTCACGCTGACTATTCGCGGCGTAGGCACGCGCAAGATTGCGCAACGCCGGGAAATCCGCCGGGGCGCGTTGCACAATGGCGCGCGCAACGAGTACCGCTTCCTCCGTCTGGCGTTCCTCTACACAGAGCGCTGCGAGTTCACGGTAATATCCCGCCGCCCGAGCATCGTCTTGTTGGATGAGGTGTTTATACGCGGCGATCGCCTTCAGGGGCTGTTCGTTGGTTCGATAGGCCCGCGCAAGCGCAAGCCGATAGTTCGTATCATCCGGTGCAAGATCTGCGCAACGCTCATACAACCGCACCACCCGGCGCTTATTGCCAAGGCGAAGCTCAAGCTCCGCTAGGCGCGCGATCAACAAGAGTGATTCCGGTGCATCGGCCAACCGAACTTCCCATTCGTCTTTCTTCGTCTGAAGAAGTCCGAGGGATGAATACGCATCCAGTAAGCCATCAATGCCTCGTTCGCGAAGATAGGGATGCTCGCTCTGATCCGCGAGGGTCGTGAAATGAGGAAGTGCCTGCTCAAAACGCCCGCGTCGCGCCAACAGCTTTGCCAGGTTCAGTGCCGTCTGTCCATTTCGCGGTTCAAGCTCGAGGGCTTGTTCCAATAAAAGCTCTGCGTCGTCCAACAACTCGCGCGCGGCCAATAGCATTGCGACTTCAACATAGTCTTTTGCGGTCGTTCCTTCCGCCGCGAGCGTGGATGTCCAAATGCGTACCGCTTCATCGGGGGCGTCATTCTGAAAGTGAAGGTCTGCCAACCGCAACCGCCACTCCTTGGACTCCTCCAAGGCGAGCGCGGCCTCGAACGCCTCGATCGCCTCTTCGACAAGTCCGTACCGCTCGAACCATTCGGCCAGCAACGCATGCCTTGCCGCACTGCGATCCGTCGTGACGAGTTCGCGCCATGTCGCGACGGCGCGTTCAGTATCGTCGGCATGAAAGTAGGCCTCGCCCAGCCGTCGCAAGTATTCCGTGTCATCGGGAAACGATTCGACGAGTGAAGCAAGTGTACGCTGCAAATCATCCGACCGATCAGTTCCGGAATACAGCGCGATTAGAGATTCATATGCCCGAAAATGGCCGGGTGACCGCTCGAGCGCGTCGAGCAAGGTCGCTTCGGCGACGTCCGTTTGACCCAATCGCTGTTGGGTTTCTGCCAATAAGACGCGAAATTCCACGTTCGATGAATCCGCTTCAATACGCGCCACCAGATAGTCCGCAAACGATGGTAGGTTATCCCACGCCTCATACGCCGCGATCAGACGTTGCTTAAGATCGGCGAATAGCCAATTACCCGGCGCCACCAGTTCGAGCGCTCGCTCATACGCAGCCACCGCGTCGGGGTATTGTTCTTGCCGAATTCGAATGTCGCCTATCGCGCGGAGTTCCCGACACTGGCGATACGGATTGCCATCCGACGCCTCGACAATGCGGTCGTGCACCTCGATTGCTTTCGCCCACTTTTGGTGGCCTTCATAGATTTCGGCCAGCGCGATCAGCGCGTAGAGGTCGTCACTTCCCTGCGCGATACGGTCCCACGTCTCCGCCGCTTCATCCACTCTACCCGCACGAATTAATACATCGCCCAGAATCCGCGCCGCATCCGCTCGCTCATCCGGATCGCTCAAACCATCGAGCGCATCGTTCAACCGCGCGACTGAATCGTCACGCCGTCCAGCACCATCGTAAAGCGTGCCCAACAACACGTTGAGTTTTGGGTCTTTCGCTGCGGGGCCCTCGACCTGTTCAAGATAGGCGATAGCCTCCTTAGCTTTGAACAGACGCGCGTGAATACGGCCTAATAAAATCAGATCTGCCGAGTGCGTATCGGGTTCACCGTCCGTTGCATCCAACACCTCGACCCACGCATCCAATCCCTCGGATCCGAAATAGCTCGAGAACAACGCGTCGAACGCACGGTCTTGGAACGGATTACGACGCAATGCCTCTTGATACCGATCGCGATGCTGCGGATCAAGCACCGGACTCGCACCGCTCGACGTATTGCGCTGGGCACCAGCCCCCACACAAAGAATCAGCATAATAGTCGCGAATCGAATGGTCGCACGCACTAAACAAGAAACTGGAAACACGGTCAACTCCATTGAGACCACAGGAAATAGCAATGCGATGGTCCTTCGACTCAATAGTACAAGGACATCGATCTGCCCAGGAAACGGACCCATTGTAGAGCCCAAGGACAAGCCGTAAAGGATAGTGGAGTTGTCCCCCGGATTCCAGGAGACGGCATGGAAGGCTAGAGGCGCAAACGCGTCACGGCGTCCAATACATCCGCGTTGCCCAACGTATCCGAACCGGATTCATCCAGTGGAGCAGTATCGGTTTCCGGCAGGTCGTGGGTCTCAGTCTGCCGGGCGACTTCCTGTTCGAAAAATTGCTTCGCCATCGAACTGAACTTCGACCGGTATCCGATGCCTTCCAATTCCGAATAGGCCGCCCTATTTTCAGCACCGACCAATCGCTGCTCCAGTCGCGTCTTTTCCCGGTTTGAAGCGGCGAGTGCGTTTTCGAGATCGGCAACTTTTTCAGTGAGATGATTCATGTGCGTATTCAAGACCTCAACACGATCATCCGCCTCCTCAGCGGCAGCGGACGCATTACCATCTTTAAGTGCCGCAACCGTCTGATCCAACTCACTGATGCGTGATCGAAGTTGATGGCTCACCCGTTGAGCAGACTCCAGCGATCCCGTAGTTTCGTCCAACGTGCTGGCCAATTGATCGCGACTACCTATTGCGCTGTCGCGTTCGGTGCACGCTTCTTTCAATCGTGCGTGGAGCGCCTGCTCGGATGCCTCGGATTCTGCAATACTTGATCGGATTTTCGAAATGTCAGCTCGCGCGGACTCAACATCTTCCAGCGCCGTTTCCAATCGTCGCGACACTTGGTCACGCCGCGAAAGCGCATCGTCGCGCTCCGCATTTGCGTCCGCAACACTCCGTTGGAGGCGTTGTTCAGATTCTTCCGAGGTAACACGTAGCCGGGTTTCATTCACCAAATCAGCCTGCATGTCATCGAGCAGCGCTTGAAGCTCAGTCGCGACTTCACGGCCCCTCGCCCGGGCAGATGCTGTCTCCTCTTCCGCTGCACGTTGCGCGGATCGGAACACGTCCATTTCATTCATCAACTGTTGCCGTTGCGATTCCCACGCCGCACGCGCATCACTCGCGCGTTTCCCCGACAACTCCAATGCCCGTTCCGTGTCCGCTACTTGCAGCACCAACACGCGATGCCGCTCCTCGTCCTCGCTAATCTTAGTGCGCGCATCGCTGAGATCGCTCTCCAGCCCCGGCACGCTCTCCGCCAGCGGCATCGCCTCAGCAACCTGCTTTTCCGCCTCCGTTCGCAAGGAGACCTCTGCTTCATGCAGCGTCTTCAGCCGTTCGACTTCCTCGTTCAGCCGATCCCGTTCGACTGACAACGCAGTATTCGCGTCGTCTAGTTCCGTCTGCAATTGGGCGTTCCTACTCGCGACCGTATCCAATTGCGCCTGCAATTCGGCACCGCCTTCTTCCGCCGCACACAGTTCCCCGCGCAGTCCGTCCAGCCGTTCTTCATTCGTGTCTCGCTCCGCAGAACGTTCCGACTCGACGTGCGTCGCCATCGCCTCTGCGGCATCTAACTTCTGCTCCGCTTCGAGTACCCGCTCCAGCAACTCGTCATTTTCGTGTTCCCGCCGGTCAACTTCCGCCTGCGCGTCGGATAGATCACCTTCCAGTGCAGGTACACGATCAGCAATGGGTTTCATTTCTTCGAGCGTGACTTCGACCGTCGAGCGATTCAACACTTCCGCGTCGAGTTGCTCGCGCAAGCCGTCGCTATCCGTCTCCAACTGATCGACGCGACCGCGCAATTGGTCGCACTCTTCCTGCGCTGATTGATGAAGCGCAGACGCCTCCTCCGCCTGAACACGAAACGCATTCGCCGCGCGTTCCGCCTCCGTGCGTAACTGCAATTCCTCCACTAACCCGTCGCCACCATTTTGAAGACGCGCTTGCAACTGCCGATATTCATCCACAATCGACACCGCATGCTTAAACAACCGTTCCAGTTTCCCGTACCGCTGCTCTAAACTCAGATTCAACACCGGTGCCGGTTGACCCGGCTGCGGAATCGAAATAATCCCCTTGCAAATACGACACCAACCATCCCGCCCCGCAAACGTTTCCTGATGCGAAAGATGGTTTCCGCAATGCGGACAATCAAACTCAATCATCGAACACAACACTCCCGATACAACCCACAACCGAGCGACTTAACAATAAACTAGCAGCCAAACTAATCCCCTCTCCCAGGGGAGAGGGTTAGGGTGAGGGGTTTTATCGCCACAGCAAATGCCTACCAAAGTCGAGCAAACTGCCGACCCACTCCGCCGATCACACCACGACGAAAGCACAACCCACACGCAACCGTCATTCTACAAACTTTGCGGCACAAGTAAATGGTTTTGACCAAGTTTTTTTTGCAGGACGCACACGATTCGCTTATGAATTTGCAGAATAGTGCGAACAGTTCGTGAGCGATGAGATTCGACGGCGACGTTTCTTACGTAAACTTGCACGGAACGGCCAGACTCCAGGCAGTTGACCATCGCCCGAAGTAACCGGATTTCACCTAGGTCAGGTTCGATCTATCAGTTGCGTTTGAATGGGTTAAAAAGGGCGCGGTTCGTCGAATTAGTCGCTATTCAATACGCGCCTCAACGTGGTCTACGAAATATCCGTGGCCACTTCCGGGTCGAATGGCGATCTTTACGCGGTTGATTTCGCCATCGGCTTCCGGAGGAATAGCGGCACGAACTTCAACATGCGTGTAGGCATCGGGACTCTCCGGCCAAGGTGCCCGCTCTGTGATCCGTTCATCGCCGACGCGCCATTCGATCTCCAAGAACATGTTGCGTGCGATAGGCGCTTTCCCATACGCAGAGACAACGAGTGTATTGCCAAAATCTTCCGGCACGAGATCCAGTTGCTGGGCAAGAATACTCCAACTATCCTCGACGCCGTAAAGCGCCACCACGCGCGTACCGTGCACGGCGATCTCATCAACACGAGCAGCCGGATCCTGCGCGTCTTGGGGTGCCGCATACCACGATGCAGGTGTGAGGTTCCCCGAATTGAACACTTCGAACGAGCCGTTCTTAATGAGTGACCGCTTTAGCTTCGGTGCAACACCCGCGGCTAATGCTGGCGAGTCTAGATAACGCTTCATAAACTGGGCCAACAGTTCGTGGCCTTTCGCCGTAGGGTGCAGTCCATCCCAGGCCAACTCCGATGGATGCGCGTTTGACGATTCAAAATCATTGAACAAATCGACCAAGCGTATATTCGGATAAGCCGCCGCCGCCGTATGGAGCCGGTCATGAATGTGCCCGTGACCGTATCGCACGAATTCATCATCGAACGCCGGGACGATAAAGATGAAACATTCGAATGCATGTGCACGCTGTAAATCGCTCAGAATCGGAAGCGCCATCGACACCGGGTCTGTACCGCTAATCGAATAGTCTTCGAGGTTATAGGATTGCTCCCGCTCGCCTCGCAATCCTTGAAGTTGTCCGAACAGAAACAGAGCGAGCCGAGACCGGCTAATCAAGGCGTTCAACCACGCGCGGTTTTCCCACTGCATATCGCCCAACATTTCGCGCTGATGCGGTTCGAGCTGGCTCATTAACCGTACAAACGGTGAGGCTTCCCAAGAGAAGTCGTTCACGCAAAACCCAATCATCACGACATCGGGGTCATACGTCATTCCTTTCACGCGCAATGTTTCCACCTGCTGCAACGTGTTGTAACCACCAACGCCCATATTCAGAACTTCGGTGCGCTGTCCCTCTGCTGAAGCGTTGAACAGCGCCTCCAGCCGTTTTGGATACGTTAGATCAACATTGTCGACGCCGTTGCCCGCCGTGATGGAATCGCCCAGAATGATGATGCGACGTGTTTCGGCAATCTTTTCGCGTTGAAATTCGCGATCTCGAAAACCCGAACGGTTAATATGAAAGCCTGCAAGACTCGAATCGTATTGGTCCTGATTGGGGGTATACCCCGGTCGATATTCAAATTTAATAACGGGATTCGCAGCAAGGCGATAGTTATCCGCGTTTAAGGGCGGCAGTGGTTTCGGCGGCAAATCGAGCAATCGAACCGCGGCCTCACCAAACGCGACTACGATTATGCAGCCGATTCCAAAGGCGACGAGATTCTTCGCCGCACGTTTTGCGAACGAATCCGAGGGAGTGGGTGTGCTTTCATTCATGCGTGAATCAATCCCAAACAGGATACGATGCGTATGATGGCCACAATTCGATACTCACAATCAGCTTAACCCATTCCGTCATTGCGATGGAGCCGTCGCAATGACGGGAGGAAATATTATTCGGGACAGTAGTGAGTCACGATAATGATTCTGCCTCATAGCAGCAATTTTCGTCTGGACGGGTTTTGTTGGACGCAAGCCATGCGCCCACACTATCCTTCAGCATGCGAAGTCAACACACACGAATAAGCGCAACAAGGATTCGATGATACTTCTTGTACAACGATACCGCTGCATATGCCTTGCAATAGCGGCGATAACGACTACATCCTTGTCCGGTTGCGGCCCTAAATCCAATGATGAGGTGCGCGAACTGTACGGCGTCGAGATACAGTCACCACCGGCACCACTGACCGCGGCGGTGCATGTCGCCATTGATGCCACGACAGATCTCTTGAACCGTATCGGCAATGGATCGTTCGAGCAGAAAGATGAAAACGGACGCCCTCGAGGTTGGGCTGTGTCACCACCCGGCATCATCGTCCGCGCGCAATCGCCCTCGGTGTACCCATTCGATGGCGAGGATTACATGACACTCCAGAGCGTAGCGGATAGCTACGGCATTCTTGCGTTCACCCTCGATTTGAATCCTGACGATTTGGGCAAGACCATCGTCGCCACCGCCCAAGGGCGATCACCGTTATGGCGATATATGTTCCTGACCGTTCGCTACAAAGTGGATGGCGAGTACATCGAAAATCTGCACGAATGGCCGACCTGCCCGAATGATTGGACGGAGAACATCGCTCGCGAAACGATACCCACCAACGCGGACCCCGAATCCATTCAAGTCCGAATCCTGGTCCGAAACGATCCCGGCTTCACATTCTGCGTTGACCACGTGCGCGCGTTTGTTCTCGACTAAATTTTGACCGCGCGTACTGCCATTTTCCATCCGCAATCTTTACTGCCAAACAACCGATCCGAGATCCTAACGTACGGATATGCGATTGGGAAGAACAGGTACTGGAGTCGCGGATGCCGATCGATGTGTAGATAGAGTGCGTTAGAGCCTTTTGACGAAATTATGAATTCGTCGTCCGTCAATTGAAACCCGGCGTCATCCAAACACTCCTGCACGATTTCGCGATTGTAGAGATGCGGCGTGAAATATTTCTCATGATGGTTGCGGCGGTGTTCTTCCGTGATGGTCGGAAAACTTAGGCTATCCAACGTCAGCGCCAACACCCCGCCCGGTTCAAGACAACGGCCAAACTCGCGAAAAGCGGCGGTATTGTCAGGAATGTGTTCAACCGAACACACGCCGTAGATCTTGTTAAACGCGCCGTCGGCAAACGGCATCGCCGTCGCAGACGACTGCGTATACGCGGTGTTCGATCGCTTATGCCCCGCTTGCGCCATCGTCACGGATGGCCAGTCGATGTCGATCCCCGTTACCCTGGCACCCTTCGCGATTTTTTCCAACCAATATCCGTCTCCACTTCCGATATCACACAGCCGGTCTTCCGGTTGCACATCAAGATAGCGCTGAAGAATGAGCACCTCGATTCGACGCGAGATACGCAGAGCATGGAGTGGCAAAAACTTAGTCCTTTTCCGTATCGGATTGCGTGGGTTCAGCGTCGCCAATCGTGACGCGGCCGCGTGCAGGGTTTTGATCGCTCGTCAGTTCGATGCAACGATTTCGCTGGACTTCACCGTAACGGTGCGAGCAATGCGTGTCGCGAATCGCGACGCCAGTATAGCCTTCATAACGCACCGTCACAACGAAATCGACACCGTTCGAAATGGTCAGTGTTCCCGGTTCTGCCTCAACAGCATCCAACCCCGGCGCAAGATGTAAACGCCAGACAGCAGGACCCGTGCCTTCATACGAAAGCGTGTCCTCGATGACGAGTTTCAACGGCGCCTGGTGGAGAATCAGGACGCGCTCGTGTTGAAGACCGGTACGCGAATTAATTCGCCCCCGAAATTTGGCGTGATCATCCGAAACAGACCACTCTAGAACCTGCGCATCGGGAACGGTATTCCAATTCCACAACGATTGTATCGAGCCTTGATCGGTTCCTTCGGGTAGAAATGTATTGTGGACTGCGCCGCCCCGAAACGCATCACGCTCGGACGAATCGCAGAGATAACCGTAGGTGCCCGAATCAATTGCCAATGGCCGACCGCGCCAGTGGATGACCGGCGACAACAAATCCGCGTGGCTATGTACGCTCGATCCCTCGCCACCCAAACCGAAGGGTCCACACCGCACAAAGACATACGCATCTTCGACATCGCGTCCCGCACGCAACACATAATGGCCGCCCTCGCGAAACGCGATCGATTTGGGCAGTGTAGCTGTGGGTTCTTTCCCCTCGAACGTATGCCAACCCTTGGGTCCAAGGAGCCACACCGCCTCCTCACTACGGCTCGATCCGGGGGCCTCGTCGAAACGCACTGCGCTGTACGGTTGCCAGCCTCGATAGTCTAGAACGGTACTCGCCTCGCTGAGCAGCATCCCACGACCATCGTCACAATCTCCAATCTGCGGGGCTATGCCATCACTTGGAGCGGTCGCCGATTCATACCGAAGCATAGCTGCACGTTGGGCACTCAAACGCTCCGGCAGCGCGACGTGGTTTAGTTCTGCGAGGCGATCAACGAGAAGAACGAAGTCCAATACAAACCGGTGGTATCCCGTCGCTTGCTCGTGATTAACGCCATCCGAAAACAGTTGTTGGTCGAGCGCACTCACCAAAATTGCAATTGATTTTCGACGCCACCGACTGGATTCTCGAAACTCTGGGAACGTCGTTGCGAAAGCAAACAACCCCGCTGTTTCGCCCACGAGGTGATTGTTCGCGACCAACCAATGCGTTGTGAGTGATTGTTCGAGATACCGCGCATGTTGATACGCACCGTGCAAAAGCAGATTGATTGTCGCGGCGTCAGGCTTCGGTACGCTACGCGCGATCGTGATCGCGTTCGTCCACGAGATCAGTCGAATCGAAATTTCCAGCGCACTACACCAATTGATGCCGATTCGAAACGGATTCCGTTCTAGCCAGTGCAAGGCTTGATCGTGCAACGCGGTAGCGTATTTGGAATCGCCGGTATATACGTGCGCCTTCGCCAACGTCACGAAAAATTGATGCCGATTCAACTCCCAGGGATACTTCACATCGCCAGGACGGTCAGCATTGTTGTAGAAGGCCGCAGCATAATCGTCAACATGCCGTTCGGGCCATCGCTCGCTGGTATCCGGAATCCAGCACCAATCGATCTCCTCGCCGAATGCTACGGCACGCCCTAGAAAATGAAACTCGTGGCGGCAGACGGCATCGGCAACCTCGATGGTCTTTGATACACAGTCTGGAAACTGTTCTTGGACGATTGCCGCCGTTGCTTGAGCATCGTCTAGAAAATGGCGGCCTTCCGGGTGATCGATGAACCGCGCGACGAGATCGCCGTGAGCGTGCGATCCGAAATCAATAGCCTTCAGAAACTGTTCATCGTCCACGCGGGAGGCGCGGTCGATATAACCCCGCAATGCCGGATGCCCCATCACCCGTTTCTGACCGCGCTTCAGGATGGCCCTCGCCGTCCATGAGGGACCTGCGTGCCGGATTTTCCGTATGAGGCTTTGGAGTCTAGTCATGGAGTGTGATTGTCGAGGGAAAACTCTCGTGACTACGTTTGCTGCCGAGCTGCGGCGATTGCTTCGAACGTCAATCGATGACTCGCATACGCCTCATCCAAACCGCACGGCAAATCGTTATCACCGATCAGCGCGCAAGCGAACGCATCCAGCGTAGCACGATGGCCCTTATCCTGGCTGCCGGACCAACCGGAATCCTTCGCGCCGTATATCGTCGTGGCGGTGTAATCATCGAGTACCGCGCAAGCGCCGCCGCAGTACACTTCGACCCGTTCCTTCGCCAGTCGCGTGTCGCCCATCGTTGTGTAGACGACCGTTGCAGTAGAACCGTCGCTATACGTCACGACCGAAGACAGATTGTCGGCACCGACAAAGTGTTGCCCGTCATACGCGATAGATGCTGCGCTGACATGCAACGGCTCAGCACCCAATAACCACGTGCAATAGTCGAAGAAGTGACACGCCTCGCCTGTGATGAGTCCGCCGCCTTCTTCCGGCGGATGCATAAAGTGTCCCGGCGGAATCAACCCAACGTTACAACGATACAACACTGATTTCGGTTCCCGCCGCGCTTCAACGAATGCCTTCAGCGGTCCCGAAGCCGGAGCGAATCTACGGTTGAATCCACAGGTAAACCTGATACCGGCTTTCGCCACGGCTTCGCGAACGGCTTCGAGTTCTTCCGGATTCACTGCCATCGGTTTTTCGACGAACACATGCTTACCCGCTTCAGCCGCAGCGACGGTAATCGGCGCATGCAAGCTGTTCGGCGTAGCGATAAACACCGCGTCAATGACATCATCTGCCATCGCTTCACGCCAGTCGCTCACATATTTCGAGACGCCGTATTGCCCGGCCAATTGTTTTACTTTGGCTCCGGTTCGGCTGACCAGCATTTCGATTTTGTACTGTTTCGACTTCGCGAGATGCGGTAATCGATCCAATTTAGCGAATCCGCCACACCCAATAAACGCGATACGAATAGGCGCCTCAATGGAACGTGGTGCCGAGGCCGTCGGAATCGCGACGGGTGATGTCCCCTCTTGCTCAGGATACTCAAGCAGAAGACCCAGTCGCCCAGAACCTTCTTCTTGCAATTCCGAATACGCGCGTTCCGCTTCGTGAATTGGATACGTATCCGATATCAACGAATCGACATCCAGTTTCCCATCCGCAATGAGGCGCAACACTTGCGCCATGTTCCGGTTTTCCGTCCAGCGCACAAAACTGATCGGGTAGTCCTGGCCCCGATCTTCATAATTCACGTCATACCGTCCAGGCCCATACGACCGCGACATATAGACGTCGAGTTCTTTCATGTAAAACGGCGTATGTTGCATGTCCAGACCGATGATCCCAAGGATCGAAATACGCCCTCGCTCTCGCGCCATTTCCACCGCGTCATTGATCGGCTGTGAACTCGGCGTCGCCGCCGCGACGATCACCGCATCAGCGCCGACGCCCCGCGTAAAATTCGTGACCCGTTCGATCGCATCCGCCTCGCTCAGCGTATACGCCTCGTCTGCGCCCAATCGCTTCGCCAGTTCAACACGGTCCGAAGCCAAGTCGAACCCAATCACATGCGCCCCAGCCAATCGCGCCATTTGAACCGCCAGCTGGCCAACCAATCCAAGCCCAAGCACCACAACATTATCGCCCAGCTCGATCTTCGCCCGCCGCACGCCTTGCATCGCGATCGCGCCAAGCGTTGCAAATGCAGCCTGCTGCGGAAACACGTCGTTCGGCGATAGCACGACAAGATTCTCCGGCACGCTGACCAGTTCCGCATGACACGCCGTCGATCCACCACACGCGACCCGATCGCCCGGCCGGAATCCCGTCACATCTGCGCCGACTTCCAACACGGTGCCGCTTGCGCTATACCCCATCGATTTCGGCTCATACAGTTTCTGTTGCACCGCCCGAAAAGCCGACTGCACACCCTGCGTCCTAGCCCGTTCGACGACCTTTTTCACCAAATCCGGACGGTCTTTCGCTCTCGACACGAGGTTTTGGCCCGTCACCCGAATCGTGTGGGTCTCCGTACCCGAGCTGATAAGCGAGTGGGTCAGCGCAATCTTGATTTCGCCGGACCCGCATTCCGGTGCCGGAACCTCCTCGACACGAATCGTTCCGCGCGTATTCACAACTTGCTTCAAAGGGTTTTCCCCGTGCTGTAGACCATGGTGCGCAAAAGACTTAAAGGATATCCGACGACTGTCTCGTGTGCAAGGAGTCCAGCGATAACGCAATCCTTTTCTACTGTGTTTCGCCTACTTTTTAAGCCCCAACCAACGCCAGTAAGGTTTTGAAACGCGATTCGCCGGTTGCTTGCTGGTCCCTCTATATGCTACGATTTCGCGCTTTTGATCTCGCAGGGGTTCATCTTGAGAGACGGTTTGGGTGCCTGGGCACAGCCCGGGTTGACCGTTCGGACCCCAACGCGCTCGCAACCCATGAAGGAGAGTCACGTTATGGCAGTTGTCACAATGCAGGAACTCCTGCAAGCCGGTATCCATTTCGGCCATCAGACCCGCCGTTGGAATCCCAGGATGGCCAAGTACATCTTCGGCCAACGGAACGGCATCTACATCATCGATTTGCAGCAGACGATTCGTCAGGTCCATGCCGCGTACAAAATTGTGCGTGACACGGCGGCCAGCGGCGGCACGGTCCTCTTCATCGGCACGAAGAAGCAAGCCCGCGAACCCATCGCCCGCGAAGCAACACGTGCGAACATGTATTACATCAACAACCGGTGGCTGGGTGGCACATTGACGAATTTCGCGACGGTCAAACACAGCGTTCGCAATCTGGGCCGGTTGCAGGAATTGGAGTCAAGCGGCAAGATTAACGCATTGTCCAAGAAGGAAGCGTCCCAGCTGCGCCGGAAACGGCTTAAGTTGGAAAAGAATCTCTCCGGTATTCAAGAGATGGACGTGTTGCCTTCAGTCGTTTTCATCATCGACGCGAAGCGCGAAGAGATTGCCATTCGTGAAGCGAAGCGTTGCGGCATTCCTTGCATCGCCGTTGTTGATACCAATGCGAACCCTGAAGTGGTACCGATGCCGATCCCGGGTAATGATGATGCTATCCGTGCGATCAACTTGTTCTGCAAACTGATGGCCGACGCAGCGTTAGAAGGACAAGGCATCGCAGAGAAATCCCAAGCCGAGGAACGCGCGCGCAAAGGCGTCGCCGCATCGGCTGCGAACAATGGCGGAGAAGCGCCTGCCGCAGCAGAAGTAGCAGCGGTTGAGCCAGAAGCTACACCGGTCGAAGTGGCCGCAGTAGCGAAAGAAAGTGGAGAAACGGAGTAACCATGAGTTTCACAGCACAAGACGTAAAACGCCTGCGCGATATGACCAGCGCCGGCATGATGGATTGTAAGAAGGCGCTTACTGAGTGCGATGGCAATGAAGAAGCAGCCGTCAAATGGTTGCGCGAGAAAGGCATTGCATCCGCTGCTAAGAAAGCTGGACGTACCGCTGCTGAAGGCGCGATTCATTCCTACATTCACCAGGGCGGCAAGTATGGGGTCTTGGCGGAGATCAATATCGAAACGGACTTCGCCGCGAAGAGCGATCAGTTCAAGGCGCTGTGCGACGATATCTGCATGCACATCTGTTCGGCGATGCCGAAGTGGGTGCGGCAGGCCGATGTACCGCAAGATGCAATCGACGCGGAAAAAGAAATATTCAAGAACAAAGCAGCCCAAGATGGCAAGCCTGAGCAGATTCAAGACAAGATCGCAGAAGGCCAGTTGAAGAAGTGGTACACGAAAGTGTGCCTCTACGATCAGCCGTTCGTGAAAGACCCGGACAAGAGCATCGAGACCTTGCTTAACGAAGCCACCGGAAGCATCGGCGAAAAAATCGATGTGCACCGGTTCGTCCGCTATGAGCGTGGCGAAGGCATCGAAAAAGTAGCGTCGAATTTGGCCGACGAAGTCGCGGCAACGGTCGCTGCGGCGGAGAGTAAATAGCGCCCTTGGCCACCCCGGCGTACAAGCGGATTCTCCTCAAGCTCAGCGGCGAAGCGCTGCATTCGAGCGGAGAGAACCCGATCGATTTCAAAATCGTCGAACAATTCTGCAGAGAGATTGGTGAAGTCACCGATCTTGGTGTTCAAGTTGGATTGGTCGTCGGCGGCGGTAATATCTACCGCGGCGCCCAGGGCTACGCTTCCGGCCCGGACCGAACGAGCGGCGACTACATGGGCATGCTCGCGACGGTGATCAACGCCGTTGCCGTTCAAGCTGTCCTGGAACATCAAGGCGTTCCGACACGTGTGATGACCGCGATCGAAATGCGCCCTGTCGCAGAGCCCTACATCCGTCGACGTGCCATACGTCACTTGGACAAAGGCCGCGTGGTTATTTTTGGTGCCGGCACGGGCAACCCATTTTTCACCACCGATACAGCCGCCGCCCTACGTGCAAACGAAATGGGCGCGGAGATCCTGATGAAAGCCACGAAGGTTGATGGGATCTATACGAGCGACCCGGTGGAAAACCCGGACGCTACCCGCTACGATGAGATTTCATATAGCCGCGCGTTAGCAGATAATCTGCGCGTGATGGATGCCACGGCAATATCGTTATGCCGGGAGAATGCCTTGCCGATATTGGTGTTTAACCTCATGGCCCCGGGGAGTATTCTTAAGGCGGTTCGAGGTGAAACGATTGGCACGATCGTAAAGGGAGATTGACTGGTGGCTCATTCACTGCTCACAGAGGCGCGATCCAAGATGGAGAAGAGTCTCGAAAACTTCCACACGGAACTAAGCGGGATTCGCACGGGCCGCGCTTCCGTTGGCCTGCTCGACGGAATCGAAGTCGATGCCTACGGTCAAATGATGAAGCTCAATCAAGTCGGCACCGTCTCTGCGCCGGAAGCGCGCATGCTCATGGTGACCCCGTGGGACAAAGGTCAAATCGCCGTTATCGAAAAAGCCATCCTGGCGTCGCCCTTGAACTTGACACCATCGAACGACGGCAACGTTATTCGTATTCCGTTACCCGAACTGACTGAAGATCGTCGCAAAGAATTGGTCAAAGTCGTGAGTAAGTTGGCGGAAGATAACCGTATTTCGATTCGCAACATTCGACGCCACGCGGTGGATGAAGCGAAGAAAGCTCAAAAAGACGGCGATTTACCCGAAGACGAATCCCATCGACTCGTCGCCGATGTGCAGAAGGCGACGGACGAGTTCGTCAAGAAAATCGATGACTTCCTCAAGTTGAAAGAAGCGGAAATCATGGAAGTCTAACCCGTGCAAACGTTCCTCAACATAATCGTCACCCCAGAAAACGCTATAAACGTTTGCGCCTGAATTGCATTGAACCGTGGGCCGATCCGCATCGTGTGGATTGGCCCACGGCATTTTTTTGCGTAGTCCCGGATAGCGATACCGATGCCCGATTCCGAAGAAACAGAGACCTTACCCAAGCACATCGCCATCATTATGGATGGCAATGGCCGATGGGCAAAGCAGCAAGGATTGACGCGCGCGGAAGGTCATGAAGCCGGGGCCAAGAGTGTGCGCGCGATCGTCGAAGGCTGCCGCGAAATAGGCATCGAAGTCGTTACGTTGTACGCATTCTCCACGGAGAATTGGCGACGATCCCGCATCGAAGTGAGTGCGTTGTTCCGCTTGCTGAGTAAGTACATCAAACAAGAATTGGAAAACATCCACAAGGAAGATATTCGCGTTTCGATTATGGGACGTATGGATGGGTTGCCGAAAAACGTGGTCAAAGACCTCGAATACAGCATGGATCGCACCGTGAGCAACAAGTCGATGGTCTTAAATGTCGCGATCAACTACGGCGCACGAGCGGAAATCGCTGATGCCGCACGCGCGATAGCGACCGAAGTGCAACAGGGCGACCTAGCGGTAGACAAGATTGACGAGGCATGCGTCGCGGATCATCTATACAGACCCGCATTGCCCGATCCGGACCTACTCATCCGCACGAGCGGCGAAATGCGCATGAGCAACTTTATGTTATGGCAGTTGTCGTACACAGAAATAGTGATGATGAAGACGCTCTGGCCGGATTTTCGAAAGAGCCACCTGCGCAAAGCGATTGCTGAATACCAGCAGCGGCAACGGCGATTCGGAGGCCGGTAGGCATGGCACCGAAATTACGCGAGGTCGGCTTGCGTATCGTGACGGCGACTATCGCCCTCGCAATATTCATGTCGGTGATTTGGATTCCAGGACTTCACACAGTTTTTGCGGTATTGGTCGCCGTCCTGGTCATGCTCGGTTTATACGAGTTGTACGCGATCACACGCATCCGCGGCTTTTCGCCCGAGACGATCGGCGGCATGCTATCCGGCACGTTAATCGCCTTGTGCGGTCTGTCCGGAAGCCTGACGTTTGTGAACTACGGATTTTACGGTGGCTGTCTGCTGGTCGCGACGTTGCACGTCGTGCGCGGGCACTTAGCGGTCGCGGGATTGGCGAGCACGATTTTTGGAGTGGCCTATGTCGGTTGGTTTGGCGCACACATGGTCTTGCTCCATGGGATCGAAGACATCGGCCCCGGACTGGTCACGTTACTCTTTGTCATTCTAATTGCAACGGATACCGGCGCGTTTGTCGTCGGTGGATTTCTAGGTCGCCGCAAATTGGCCCCGAAGGTAAGTCCAAACAAGACTTGGGAAGGCGCAATTGCTGGGTTTGTATGTGCTGTGCTTGGCGGATGGGCGGTGTACGCCCTGCAAGATGCTGGCACTATAAGCAGATTTCCGGATTGGACGTTACCCCGGTATTTGCAAGCAGCGGCGATCCTATCGATCACGTCGCAAATCGGCGACCTCGCGGAGTCGGCCTTAAAGCGCGACGCGGGCATCAAGGATTCCGGTTCTATTTTCCCTGGACACGGTGGTGCGCTTGACCGGTGCGATGGCTTTTTGTTCACGTCGCCGTTTCTGTATTACATGACGGTGCCGTTGTTCTAACGGTTTAACTTACTGAAGAATTGAGATGTACGAAGAACAAGCGACGCAAATAGATGATTACGCAAAACGACTCGAAGAGTTGGTGAATGCGCTGAATATCGAGGATAAGAAGAGCGAAATTCTGGCTTTCGAGACCGATATGGCGGTTGACGGATTTTGGGATAACCCGGAGTCCGCACAAAAGATCATGCAACAGCTCAAGGGCCTGAAGACGTTGGTCGAAGCGCCGGAAGACTTGAGCCGGGAAATCGACGACGCACAAGTCTTGGTCGAACTCGCTGAAGGCGAGAGCGACGAGACCATGCGCGAAGAAATCGACTCGGTCGTCCAAGAGGTCGAGCAACGCTTACAGCGGCTCGAGATTACAAGCCTCTTTTCGGACCCGCGCGACGGCAATGCGGCAATCATCAGCATTCATCCCGGTGCAGGCGGAACGGAATCGTGCGATTGGGCGGACATGTTGTTCCGCATGATCAATCGGTATTGCGAGCGTCAAGGATTCGAGGTCGAACTGGCGGACTATCAACCCGGCGATGAAGCGGGATTGAAGAGCGCCACGATTATCGTAACAGGGACGTTCGCATATGGAAGCCTGCGATCAGAAAGTGGTGTACACCGACTCGTCCGCATTTCCCCGTTCGATGCGAGCGCTCGACGTCACACGTCCTTCGCAGCAATCGAAGTATTGCCTCAACTGGATGACGACATCGAAATCGAGATCAAAGACGACGACGTCAAAATGGATGTGTTCCGGTCGAGCGGTCCCGGCGGGCAGAAGGTAAACAAAACGAGCTCCGCTGTTCGGCTGACCCACATTCCGACCAGTATCGTGGTGGCGTGCCAGATTGAACGGTCGCAGCATAGAAATCGCGAAACAGCAATGAATTTATTGAAGGCAAAATTATACGATCTTGAACTTCAGAAGAAGGAAGAGGAAATGGCCGCCCGCCGCGACGGCCAACAAGATGTGGCATGGGGCAGCCAAATCCGCAGCTATGTGTTGCATCCGTATCAAATGGTAAAAGACCATCGAACCGATCACGAAACGGGCAGCGTCGACAAAGTATTGGACGGCGATCTCGATCAATTTGTAGAAACGTACCTAAAATGGAATCTGGAACGCCGTGGACGAAACTAACCTGGAATGTGGAGAGATCGCGATTACGAAGTCGACGCACTCAATACTTGCAACAGATGGCGTCTGATCGTCGTCCCCACATAGCAGAGTTTCCAAATATGGCGCAATGTGGCGGCTCTCTCCATCGTCATCCCCGCGAAGGCGGGGACCCAGTGGGAGAGCGCGATCGACTGGTATACCTCTGGATTCCCGCCTTCGCGGGAAAGACGGAGGGAGAGCAAGACGTGGACGAGTACATAGTCTAAAGGCTTTGGGGAATCGTATGACCGACCATCGAACAACTGAAGACGAACTGCGCGACAATCGGGTTACAAAAATGCAACGGTTCCGGGATCGTGGCGATGAACCGTATAAGTACACGTTCGACCGGTCGAGCGTAATCGCAGAAGCGTTGGCGGCGTTCGAACGCGCCGAAGCGGATGCGGACGAAGGCGTGGAACCTGACGTCCCCGTACGTGTAGCGGGCCGGATGACGGCGTTCCGTAGCGGGGGCAAAGTCAGCTTCGCAGACCTGCGGGACGAGACAGGAAAGATTCAACTGTTTCTCAAACTCGACGGGCTTGGCGAAGATCCCTATACCCAACTGAAAGATCTCGACATTGGCGACTTCGTCGGCGTTGAAGGCAATGTGTTCCGCACGCGGCGTGGCGAAATATCCGTGCGGGCTGATCGCTATGAATTGCTATCGAAATCGTTGCGGCCCTTGCCGGAAAAATACCATGGGCTCACCGACACCGAGACACGATACCGCAAACGGTATCTGGACTTCGTGGCGAACCCAGAAGTGATGGAGACCTTTCGCAAGCGTGCAGGGATGATCTCAGCGATGCGCGGCTTCCTGACGGATAAAGGGTACCTCGAAGTAGAGACGCCGATGATGCATGCGATTCCCGGGGGCGCGACGGCGCGTCCGTTTATCACCCATCACAACACCTATGACCGCGATTTGTATCTGCGGGTGGCCCCGGAGTTATATCTCAAACGATTGATCGTCGGCGGATTTCACGGGGTATTCGAAATCAACCGAAACTTCCGGAACGAAGGCGTCGATGCGCGACACAATCCTGAATTCACGATGATGGAACTCTACGTCGCTTACCAAGATTATATGAGCCTGATGGATGAGACGGAAGATTTGTTCGTACACATGGTCGAGCAGACGCTCGGTAGCACGACGTTCGAATACCAAGGCGATTCGATTGAAGTGAAACGTCCGTGGCGACGGCTCACGTTGTTCGACGCGATTCGCGAATATGCCGACATCGATCTTGAGCCTTTACGAGAAGACCGTGATGCTGCGGCAGAACTTGCGAAGTCCGTAGGGTGCTCGGTCGAGGACCACATGGGTTACGGCAAGATTGTCGACGAAGTAATGTCGGAAAAAGTACAGCCGAACTTGATTCAACCCACGTTTTTGTACGATTACCCGCTCGAGATTTCGCCCTTGGCGAAGCGTAAACGCGACAACCCAGGTCTGACCGAACGGTTTCAAGGCTTCATCGGTCGGCTCGAGTTGTGCAACGCATTTTCCGAACTGAATGACCCCATCGATCAGCGATCACGCTTCGAAGATCAGTTGAAGCAACGCGAACGCGGCGACGACGAAGCGCAGCATTTGGATGAAGACTACATCGAAGCGCTCGAAGTGGGCATGCCGCCGACTGCGGGGATTGGTATCGGCGTGGATCGGCTCGCGATGTTGCTGACGGATTCTGCGTCCATTCGCGACGTCATTATCTTTCCGCAACTGAGGACTGTATGACCGTTCGGGAGTTGATTGGACGCGCGATTCCAATCGCGCTAGTCGCGGCGGGTGTAGCGCTCGCCGTTGCACTTTATGCGGACTATCGGAATCAACCGCTCAACGCACTGCGCGCGAAGACGCTAATCGAATTCGATCATCCCGTTCGGCCCGGCGTTATCATTGATGCCATCACGACCGCCTACGGGGTCTACGTGAACTTCGAGTATCCGAACGACCCCGGCGGCGAGGCCACGTATCTGCCTGAGATGCAGCCTTCGGCAGCAGTGGGAGACTCGTTGCAGACGTTTTTCCATTCGATAGAAGAGGAATCTGATGGCCTGTTGAAAGGTCTTCAAATTGGCGATTCGCTCAACATCATCCCCGCGAATCGACGTTGGACGGATCATCGGAGCAATCTGGATCGTATCATTGGCGCGAACATCGAAGGCGTATCCGCTGCTGATGGATTACGTGCGATTGCGAGCGCGGTCAATCAATATTCCGTGCCCGGTTATCCTCTCCAACTCAATCCTGGCGGCGTGCGGGCAGGATTCGCGCCGCCCGACGTGTTCAATACGGCGACTATAAAACCTGTAAGCGCCAGTCAAATCACCGCGCGCGAGGCCATCTGTCGAGTATTGGACGGGGCGCCCTATGAAACGTCGTGGATTTATGGTCACTCCCGGGGCGAAGCGTTTCTTACAATTCGGTTCTATGAGAACGGAGGATTGATGAAAGGGACGCCTGCGTCGCCAGAGGAACAAGCGTTCTGGTCAAACATGGATTCGCAACCGTGACACCGGGGTGGCAGCGGTGAGATACTGGAATCATCATGCGATTTGAAGCCTTTATTGCACTTCGATACTTGCGCGGCAAACGCAAAAATCGATTCGTAAATCTCATCACGTTCATTTCGGTGGCGGGCGTATCTGTCGGCGTGATGGCGTTGATTGTCGTGATGGCGGTGATGGAGGGGTTCGACCGTGAACTCATCGGCACCATTATGGGCAACCGCGCCCATGTCCAAGTCTACGACTTTCGCAACAATCCGATCGCCGATCCCGAGGCCGTTATTGCGCAAATCGAAGAGGTGTGTCCGGAGATTATCGCGTCGGCACCCTTCACCGAAATCTGGACGATACTCCAGCGCATGGATGCTCCGGAGGACGAAGCAGAACCGGCACGGGTAATCGGCGTCGATATCAATCGGGAAACCGAGGTCACACAACTCGCCGATAATCTCACACGCGCCAATGGCAGGACGTTGGGCTACGGCGAACTGCCTGCCAAATGGGAAATCGTCGTGGGCTACCGACTCGCTCAGAAGCTGAACGTGGTACCCGGAGACCAAGTGTATCTATACACCATCGGGCGAAAACCAAGTCCATTGGGGAGCGGGGGCCATAGCCGGATCGCGCTCACGATTTCAGGTATTTCCCAAGCGCAAATGTCAGAGTTCGACGAAATCTACGGCTACATCAGCCTCGATACCGCGGCGGCAATCAAACGCATGCAGGGGGCCGAGGGCATTCATTGCAAAATCGAAGAGCCGTTTGAGGCCGACGCCGTTGCGGAAAAAATTCGCGAGGCATTTCCGAGAGAACTATATGCGATGACGTGGTACGACACGCAGCGGACGTATTTCGATGCGTTGAAACAGGAGAAAGTGGTGATGTTCATCATTCTTCTATTCATCGTGCTCGTCGCGGCATTCAACATTACCAGCACGTTGATTATGGTCGTGATGGAGAAAAGGCGTGACATCGGAATTCTGCGGACACTTGGCGTAAGTGGTGCTTCAGTGATTCGGCTGTTCGTTCTTGAGGGATTGTATATCGGTCTAAGCGGGACGTTCTTAGGCGTCATTCTCGGGACGATTATGGCGTACAACCTCAATCCGCTCGCAGAAGTGATTGCGTGGGCGCTTGACGTCAATTTGTACGATTCGCAAATCTACTATTTCGATCGCATTCCGTCCGCCGTCGTACCGCGAGACATCGCCATCGTGACGGTGTGCAGTGTGATCCTCACGTTTTTATCGACCCTCTATCCCGCGTGGAGTGCATCACGGCTGAACCCCGTCGATGCGTTGCGCTATGAGTAGCCCAATGGAAAACGAATCGTGCATCATCGAAGCGCGCGGCGTCACCAAGACGTTCAACGACGGCGAACGCGAACTTCATATTTTGCGCGGCGTTGACCTATGCATACTCGAGGGTGAATGCCTGGCGATTACGGGTCCATCCGGCGCGGGCAAGAGCACGCTGCTGCACATCCTAGGCACACTGGATGCACCAACCGAAGGCGAAGTGTTCTTTCGCAATCAAGCCTTACGCAAAATCGCTAACGGAAAAATCAATCGCATTCGCAACGAAGAAATCGGATTCGTCTTTCAGTTCTACCATTTGCTGCCCGAATTCTCGGCGTTGGAAAACGTGATGATGCCCGCGCTCAGTCGCGGTGCCCGACGACGTGAATGCGCCGCACGATCCGAAGAACTGCTTCGGAAGGTCGGATTGGATGATCGGATGACCCATAAACCCGGCATGTTGAGCGGAGGCGAACAGCAGCGCGTTGCCATCGCCCGCGCGCTCTACAACGAACCCCGCGTAGTGCTCGCCGATGAGCCGACCGGAAATCTGGATGAGCACACGGGCGAGGAAATTACCGAACTGCTGTGGAATTTGAGCCGATCCGAAGGTGTGACGGTCGTGGTGGTCACCCACGATGACACGATTGCAGGCGATGCCGACCGCTGGATCTACCTCCACGAGGGAAAGACGGAGCTGCGCAAGGCCTGAGACCGGGGCATTGGCGAGACGCACAGCCAATGGTACAATGCGGCTGGAACCAACGTGATGCGTCGGTGTTGATCGGAACCGCCGTGACGAGGGAGGGCTGTTACCGTGCCCACGTTTGAATATCATGCCATCCGCACCGATGCGGAAGAAGAGAAATCTTTTTGCGGTGGCGTCGTGATTGCAAAATCACGGCAAGACGCAAAAGCTAAACTCCGTGAGCTCGGCCTCAAGGCGACACGCCTGAAAAAGGCCCGTGGAATGATGGCGTTGTTGAAATGGTTCGACGCTGATATTCGATAAGCTCAATCTCGTTCAATCGTCGAAGTGTAACCGTAGAATAAAGGACGTTATCGTTGGAATGCGGTGTTTGTGATATTCGCAGTTCGATTGGCTTCTGCATCGAGTGCCAGAAACTGCTCTGTGAGACGTGCTCAGAGACTTGTGATGCATGCGGGAAACTGATGTGTCCGGATCATGTTCACGAATCCCGGAGTGGTAAAGTCTATTGCGTGGGCTGTGACCAGCGACGCAAGGCGGATCGAAAAGAGAAACATCGGAGCAAACATCGCGGGGAAGAGGAAGACGCCGGCGGTAGCAGCCTCGAAGCCCTGGCAGGGGCTCCCGCAATTGAGGCCGAGGAACAGGAAGAAGAAGCCCGCGTCCTTGGCAAACGCGAAGAGACGCAGCCTTGGCAACTGTGTTTGTACAGCGGAGGGGCAGCCCTCGTTATCGCGATAGCCCTGCTAATTTTTCCGACGTTGCGGCGAATTCCGTTGGGCGGCACCAGTTATTTGGCGACCCCATACGTCCTCATCATTATCCCACTCATCGCGTCATTTTGGGGCGTATACGGCATCGTGAACATTCAATTCTATAAGCATCGTCAACGGTGTATGGCTGGTCTCGGTATGGCAATCCTGAGTATGGTGTTGTTCATTGTGGAAGTCGCGAGAGACCCGGCCGCACTACAAGAAGACGACTCCGTGGAAGTGCAGGAACGTCGTGAGATTATGAACGAAGAGCAACTCGATGGTTGGCGCGGCAATGTGTTGGACAAATATCAATAACGGATTGGAACATCGATGATCGACTTTGCTGATATCTATGTTTGGGCGGGCACCAACTGGGAATGGATCCTCTTGGGTGGAGGATTTCTGGCCATCGTCGTCTTCGTGCGTTCAATGCAGTAACCGATCTCACCACGAAGGCACGAAGAACACAAAGAAGAGTGCCGTGTGAAGAATGAGTTCGACTTAGTCTTCTGAGGTAATCAAGACCAAAGTGCTTCGGTCGGTCACAAACGACCCCTCACCCTAGCCCTCTCCCCCAGGAGAGGGGATTCCATGCGAAGTGTATTCACGCCCTTCGTGGCGGTTCCTAGTCTTTCGCGAGTTCTTCGTCGAGATAGGCCCGCGAGCCGGTCGTTTCCTGTTGGCCTTGGTATTTTCCTGCATAGGGCTTATCGACCGGACCATCGGCACGGGCGATGACGAGTTGGCAAATACGGCGTCCGGCTTCGATACGCATGGGGGCTGAATTGGCGTTGAACAATTCGAGCGTGATGGCCCCTTCGAATCCCGGATCGACCCAACCCGCGTTTTGAATGAACAGCCCCAGCCGACCAATAGAACTGCGGCCTTCGACAAACGCTGTCAGGTAATCCGGCAACCGAATCGTCTCCGCCGTCGTTGCCAACACAAATCCATGCGACGGAATAACGAATGCATCGCCGTCACTCCGTTCGTATTCGATGGGTTCAGACATGGAGTACATGCCGTCAGTCGCACGTGGGGTTAGAAACGTGCCGCCGAGCCGTAGGTCAACGGATGCTGGACCGACCTGTCGGTCTTCGATGGGATCGATGCCGAGTTCGCCGGATTTCAGGAGTGCTTGGATGGTACGATCAGAAAGTATCATTGGTTGGGCCGTAATGTTGAGGTTGCGATTCCAGAGGTCTTAGTCGCTTCACAAACGACCCCTCACCCTAACCCTCTCCCCTAGGAGAGGGAACTTTTTGATGATTCACATTGAAGAGTAATGGCTTAGGATACGCTGCGCTAATTCGGTGTTCGGTAAATACGAATTTCGTTTCGCACGGTTTCGACGCCGTAGATGCTAAGCGCTACCGCCTCAGCCAAATCCTTTTCCTCATCGGCGTCGACCGTTCCGGTCAGAATACAGATGTTGTCATCGACTTCAACGTTCAATCCGCGCACGCTCAAATGACGATTGAGGACCAAAGCGGTTTCGATGCGCTTCTCCACCCATTCGTCAGACAGTTGGCGACCTACATTTGAGATTTGATCCCGCTTGTCTTTCGCGCGGACGGTAAGCTCATTCTTGACATCGATAACGCCGTGGGTTTCGTCCGCAATCTTGGCGATGCGTTTACCCTGAGCTTCTGAATTGACGACGCCGAAGAGCGTAACAGTCCCCAGCTCAGACCCCACGCCGATGTTCATGCTCTTAAATTCTTTGTTGTAGAGAAGGCGCGATCGCACGCTTGCCGCGATGGTCATATCATCAATGCGTTGCCGCCAGGATCGTTTAGGTCGTGGCGATAGAATGGTGCCCATGACCGTAATATTGTTGTTGACACTCTTCACGTCCGACACCGTCGATGCGATCTGCTGCGCCAATTCACGCTGAATTTCGTCGGCAACGCTGCCTGTCAAGGTCACAACACCGCCCACTGTCGTCGTGTTGATATTGAACGGACTCAAGTGACGATTAAATAGAAACGTCGTTTCGATTTGCGTGGTGATCGATGCATCTGACGCAGCTTTCTTGACCGCTTCCGTCACCCCTTGCGCGGCAGCAACCGTTGTTGCCGCCGTCCAGATCAAAATACTCAGCGTCCACCGCACTCGTTGGGCCTGTCTCATTGCCATTCCCCCTGCGGCTGCCACGCCGATTCGGCGCGCGGTCCGCGATTAAAGGACACCCACCTCTTTAAGGCCGTCGATGCCCTTCTGCACTTCTTCGGACGATTTATGCAGCGCAGTGCGTTGCTCGTCCGTTAAATCCAGCTCGATGATATCTTCAACACCGCCCTCACCCAACCGGCAAGGTACGCCTGCATACACGCCATTCAGGCCGTATTGACCCGTGAGGTGCGCAGCGCACGGCAGAATCTGTTTTTCGTCACGCAGAATCGCTTGGGCCATCCGCGCAGCACTGGCGCCTGGGGCGTAGTACGCACTTCCGGTTTTCAGCAAGGCCACGATTTCGCCACCGCCTTTGCGGGTCCGTTCGACGATTGCATCGACTCTGTCCTTCGGCATCAACTTGGTAATCGGAATACCGGAAACAGTGGTGTAGTCCGGCAAAGGCACCATGTCGTCTCCGTGTGAACCTAAAACCATGGTATCTACATTCTTCATACTGACGCCAAGTTCCATCGCAACGAAAGATCGCATCCGCGCACTGTCGAGAATACCGGCCATTCCAATGACCCGTTCCGGCGGAAATCCGAGTTTTGTGAAGGCAAGATACGTCATCACATCGAGCGGATTGGTGACAATGATGACCACGCTGTCCGGGGCGTGCTTGGCGATATTCGCGCACACGTCAGTAATGATATGGCCGTTCTTGCCCAACAGGTCAAGACGAGTCATGCCGGGTTTCCGAGGCAGACCAGCGGTCACGATGCAGACGTCCGCACCTTCGATGTCTTTGTAATCGTTCGTACCGGTGGCCATGCAGCTGTAACCGCGCACGGGTCCGGTCTCCGTCATATCGAGTGCTTTACCCTGTGGAAAGCCTTCAACGATATCCGTGAGGACGACATCACCCAATTCCATCTCTAAACAGTACTGCGCCGCCGTGGCCCCAACGTTTCCAGCCCCGATACACGCGATCTTGAATCTCTTACCCGCTGACATAACTCGCTCCTAAGTTCCCCAGTCCACTCCCCAAACGAAAGGAATAAGTATAGCGAAAAGTGGGCCGGACTCCTAGTGCGAGGATTGGTATAGATGCCTACAAATCTTCCAACACGAAGAAGCGCGTACGGGAGGGCCAAGTTCCACCTTGGCCGGGTTCCCACGGAGACTTCGGCCAAGGTGGAACTTGGCCCTCCCGGGACGAAATCCGCGTCGTCTCAATTATGGGCACAAAAAAAAGATGCGCCACAACCGAAGTTGTGGCGCGCTCAAGAGAGTAAGACTTGGGACCCAATCGAAACGATACGGTGGGATTAGCCGATTCGCAATTTCCTTCAACTGGTCTTACGTCTTAGGTAGAGTGACCTCCGTGTCAACCGCGCCTCGACCTCCTTGTCTCAGCTGTTTTATATATCGGCAATGAGTCTCGAATCTTTAGCGTCAAGTCTGAATTGATCGCTGTGTGGTTCCAACATTGATGGGATGCGCTTTCCGCGTTCCGTCATTCCTGCGAAGGCAGGAATCCAGAGGTCCACAAATCGATTATTTGCGCGCACTGGTTCCCTGCCTTCGCAGGGATGACGGTATTCGATAATGGACGCGCAGGAGCGCATCCCTCCCATTTCGTACTAGCGAACGTACTTTGCATTTATCCAGTCGAGGGAAGGCGTCGCAATGAGAGAGGAAAATGTGATTCGCTAAAAGGGAAAGGCGTCACAAATTAGGGGTTTGTGACGCACTCTCGGAGGTATGTATGGGTCGGGTCTTTTCAGGGTTGGGATGGTAACCCGTTCAATTCCCGGTGGCCTTCGACTTCCTTGTCATTGGCCGCCTTAGCTTCCTTGCCTCAGCTAGTAGATATATCGGCGGAGGTGAAGAATACTTTAGCAACTTTGCACAACTCTCCCGGTCGGCTGGATTTTTGGAGTACGTGCCGGGAATGCTAGAATTAGCGCCTTTTCAGCATGACCACAACCAAGGTAGATGTATTGATCCAACCTTCAGAAGTCCTCATTCTCGGCGCGAAGGGCCAGCTCGGTCGGGACCTCGTGGCGCGTTTCTCACAAGATTATTCGGTAACCGGAGTCGATATGGATGTCATCGATATCGGTGTTCCAGATGATGTTGCTGAAGCCGTGAAAATCAGCGGCACAAGGCTCGTACTAAACGCTGCGGCCTACACCAATGTTGAAGGCGCGGAAGACGACCGGGAAGGTGCATTTGCCGTAAACGAGACTGGCGCGCGCAATGTTGCACACGCCTGCGCGGCCCATGATGTTCCGCTCGTCCACTTCAGTACCGATTTCGTTTTCGATGGATCAGCGCGGGAACCGTACGAGTCCGACGATGCCGTATCACCGCGAGGGGTCTACGCCGAATCGAAGGCGGCGGGCGATCACGCGGTCAGCGAGACGTGGCGAAAACACTTCATCATTCGGACCGCCTGGCTCTATGGCGTCGGCGGCAATAATTTTGTGGAGAAGATTCTCGCGGCAGCAGAAACACGGCCTGAGCTGACCGTCGTGGAGGATGAGGTCGGTTCACCATCGTTTACGGGCGACCTCGCGCAGGCGACCGCTGCATTGACGAAAACGGACGCCTACGGCACCTACCATTGCGTCAACGCGGGGTCCTGTTCACGATTTGAGTTCGCACGCGCTATACTATCCGCAGCGGGCATGACGACGAGTATCGTGCCCTGCTTGGCCGAGGCGTTTCCTTCGAAAGCGCCGCGCCCGAAATACTCCGTTTTATCGAACGCCAAATTGGAAGCCGCGTGTGGGTATCAAATGCCCGCGTGGGAAGACGCGCTGGGTCGCTATATGGTCCAGCGAAAGGAAGCTGAATGAACCGCATTTGTGTGACCGGCGGTGCCGGATTTATTGCCTCAAACTACATCAAATTTGCGCTAAACGAGTATCCCGATTTGCACATCGTCAATCTGGACAAGATGACGTATGCCGGGAACATGGACAATCTAAAAGACATCGATGAGAGTCGACATACATTCATCAAGGGCGACATCGCGGACGCGGATGTCGTACGTAAAGCGATGGAGGGCTGCGACGCCATCATCAACTTCGCTGCGGACAGTCACGTGGATCGCAGCATCATGGGCGCGAGCGATTTCATCTCGACGAACGTGCGTGGCGTACACAACATCGTCGAAACCGCGAAAGAGATGGAAACGCATCGTGTGCTCTTGGTGTCGACAGACGAAGTATACGGCAGTATCGAAGAGGGATCGTTTGTCGAGACGGACCCGCTTGGACCGCGTAATCCGTATTCGGCAACGAAGGCGGGCGGCGAACTGTTAGGGATGACGTATTTCCATACGTTCGGTGTCCCGGTTATCGTCACCCGCGGATCGAACACGTACGGTCCCAATCAGTATCCGGAGAAAGTCCTACCGCTATTCGTAACCAATGCCATCGATGACGAAAAACTTCCGTTATACGGTGACGGCAAGAACGTTCGCGATTGGTTATACGTCGAAGATCACGCGCGTGGTATCGACCATGCACTGCGCCACGGCGAGCCGGGCCAGGTGTATAACGTCTCCGGCAGTAATGAAAAAGAAAACGTTACGCTTACCAACAAAATTCTCGAACTGGTAGGTAAGGGCCCTGACCTCATCAAACCCATTCAAGACCGTCCCGGCCACGACCGCCGCTATTCCATTTCCGACGAGAAACTGATGGCCTTGGGCTGGAAGCCGTTGACATCGTGGGAAGACGGCATGGCCAAGACGGTGAAATGGTATCAGGACAATGAGTGGTGGTGGCGCAAGATTAAGAGCGGCGAGTTCCGGGAGTACTATGAGCGGCAATATGGAAATAAGTAACGACCACCCGGACTATTCCAATTAGGATAAGTGTTATACTCTCTGGAATGCGTGCGATCTGGGTAAATTCATTTCGCGCGGCCTCGTAACCTGAGTTGTCTTGGTAAACACTGTATTTACTAGTGTTTTACAGTCATCACACCACGCCATGAGACCTAATTAATGACCAATATTCGACATACATTTGCCCTAGCCCTGGCTGCTGCCCTTACTTTTGCCGGGGTGGGCTGCCATGAAAGTGGCGGGGTCCACGATATAACCAATAATACTCGCACGGCGACGAAGCCGCATGCGCCAGCGAATCCTGGGATGGACAGTGCTGAGCGTTTTGGGTTCAGGCCAACGAGTCCAGCAGCCCCCTCCCAACCGCAGGCCGCCGCTCCGGCATTTCAGTGGAAGACACCTCCGGGCTGGCAACCGTTAGCGCCGCAACCGATGCGGGATCTCAATTTTGCAGCGGGTGACCCGCCGTTGATCGAATGTTTTTTGACGACGTTTTCATCAAGTGGTGGCGGTGTCGCCGCGAATGTGAATCGTTGGCGTCAGCAGATGGGACTCGCGCCCGACTCGGCGGACGCGATTGACGCGCTACCTGCGATCGAGGTGTTGGGTTTCCGCGGCACATTGGTCGAGCTGGACGGTACCTATTCAGGCATGCGCGGCGATCAACAAGCAGAAGAATCCAAAATGTTTGCCGCATTTGTCCCGGTCGGTGACCGAGCCGTGACGATCAAGATGATCGGACCAGCGGATCAGGTGGAGGCCGAGCGTGAAAATTTCAAAATGTTCGTTACTTCGCTCGCTGTGGCTGCTCCGGTCGAGACCGCGCATGCCCACGGACATAGCGAAGAGGCCGACGGCGGCGCCGTTCATGAAGCCATTGGCGATCTCGCTTTCGAAGTGTCGTCTGATTGGAAACGCACCGGTGATCGTCCGATGCGTCTCGTAACCTATCAATTGGGCGATGCCGGTGAGACGGAGTGCTACATCAGCCCGCTGTCCGGCGATGGCGGTGGTGTGAACGCCAATCTCAATCGCTGGTTGGGTCAGATGGGACAAGCGCCGTTGGATGCGAATGGATTAAACGCACTACCCACGATTTCCGTGTTGGGTCAGGACGTCTCACTGCTCGAGACCGGCGGCACCTACACGAGCATGCGCGGCGAAACAAAGGATGACTACGCACTGATCGGCGTGTTCGTGATACAGGACGGCACGGCGTATTCCATTAAACTTATCGGTCCGAAAAAGGACGTAACGGCGAATCGTACGGCATTCACAGCGTTTTGTGAATCGCTGCACATTCATTAGCCGGAGCGCATTTACACATGGCATCAATTGGTAAAAAAATATTCGCATTCTTAGCGTCGTACGGTTTCGCATGTTTCATCTTTCTGATGTTATTCGTGTTGACCTTATTGGGCACATTTGAACAAGTCGAACACGGCCTCTTCGACGTTCAGAAGAAATACTTTGAATCGTACTTCTTGGTCCATCATCTGTTCGGCGTCGTGCCCATTCCGCTGCCCGGTGTATTTCTGCTCGGAATAATGTTCTCCGTCAATCTGATATGCGGTGGCCTCATCCGTATCCGAAAGGGCAAAGACCAAATCGGTAATCTAATCGCTCACGGCGGCATCTTGTTACTGATCGCCGGCGGACTCGTCAAATCGGTATTCGCGATCAGCGGCCAAGTGACGCTCGCGGAAGATCAAAGTGCGGAAGAGTTCTACAGTTACTACGACTGGGAAATCGCTGTGGCTGAAGCGAACCAGCCACCACCCTACGAAGAACAAATCATCCCTGCCGATCAGTTCATCTATCTCGAAGATGGCGACACCGCAACGTTTGAGAGTAGCGTCCTTCCGTTCTCGATCACGGTCAATGATTACATGCGGAATTGTGAGCCGACGTTCGCCGGACCCGATGCGAAGGACGGTGTCATCGACGGGTTCTATCTCACAGAAAAAGAGAAGGACAAAGAAGCCGGGCGAAATGCTGCGGGAGTCTACCTCTCGATTGCGGCAACGGGAACGACTGAGTCGGAAGATCACATCCTCTGGGGCTGGGCGGACCGACCGCTCGCCGTGGAGATGGGTGATAAGACGTGGGTCGTCGACTTGCGCAAGAAGCTCATGCCGCTACCGTTTACCGTGCGGTTGAACAAGTTCAATCACGAGTTGCACCCCGGCACCCGTATGGATGCAGCCTTTTCGAGCGATGTGACACGGCTCGAAGACGGCATCGAACAGGACTATCACATCGCGATGAACGAGCCGTTGCGTCATAGCGGCTGGACGTTCTATCAGGAATCCTATATCCCCGCAGACCCCAGAATCGGACGACCGGTGATGTCCAGTCTCGCCGTATCCATGAATCCTGCGGATCAGTTTCCGTTGTATGCGTGCATCGTGATTAGCATCGGACTCACGCTGCATTTCTTGCTCAAACTATCAAAATACCTGCGCAAAGAAACCAAGAGGCGCACCGCATGAATCGCTTAACTTTCGTTATTGCCATTGCACTCCTCGCTGTTGCCATCGGCCCAGCCCATGCTGTCGAAGCCCCGGAACGTGAACCGTGGTCAGACGACGTAGTGGATCTATTCCGGACGCTGCCGATTCAAGAAGGCGGTCGGATCAAACCGCTCGACACGTACGCATCGTTTTTGATGTTGCGGATAAACGGAAAACGCAGTCACACGCTTCCGGATGACACACGCCTCAAGCCGATTGAGTGGTTTATGGATTGCCTGTTCTATCCGGAGATCGCACGAAATTACAAAACATTTATCGTAGATAACAAGGAAGCGCTGGACGCGATTGGGATTGTCAACGAAGATCGAAAAAAGCGTGATCGGTATTCCTACGAAGAACTTTCTGTTGGCCGTGAACAGCTTTTCGAATTGTACGAACAATTTGCCCAGATGGATCAGGCGGATCTGGATCCGTTGCAACGCCAAATCATCGATTTGGCGACCAACTTATTCGCGTTCGAGCGGACCATCCGCTTCCTCGATTTTGCGCGCTACGATTATCCTGGCGTTCGCAACAGTCCCTTAGCATCCATCGCACCTGATGCGTCGTACACCGGCGTATTGGACAAAGCGAGCACGCTACGATTTATCACGATTCTCTTGGACTCCGGATACGATCAACTCGTCGCGCAGTTGCCGCCGGAAGAGGCAACCAAGCTCAAGAGCCAAATCCCCGAAGGGTTTGCGTCGCTCGATGCCGACGCGCGCGAGAAAGGTATGCAGGCGCTGGAGACGGCGGTCGACGAGGTTTTGCAGATGGCAATGTCGACACGTGGATCCCCTTCGAAGAGCCATATGATGCTGCTCCTCCCGCCTTCCGGGAGCATTGAGGATGATCCAGAGTGGTTGAACCCAGGTGAGTTGGCAGAGCTGACGCTATTCAACGGCGAAGAAGTCGATTCGCAACTCGCGATGACGGCGTCGTTAGAGGCGATGCCCGGACTCCTAGATGATCGGCAAGCGTTTGCAAAGCAAGTCCGTACGTACCACGATCAAGTTGTGGGCACGGCAAATGATCGGGGTGAGTACGACAAAGTCACACTCGAAGTTTTCTACTACGACGCGAAATTCTTTTTCTATAGCCAATGGATGTACGTTGTTTGTTTCGTGCTAGTTGGTCTGATGTGGTTGAAACCGGATGCGCGGGTATTCGGTGTCCTGATTCCTGCAGTACTATCGGTACCGACCGTGCTATTAATTTCGGGCATCACCGTGCGGTGCATTATTCGTGAACGGCCACCGGTCACAACCCTGTATGAAACCATTCTGTTCATAACCGCGTGCGCGGTCGTTACGTGTCTCGCAATTGAATACATGAATCGACAACGCTTGGCCATATCGTTGGGTGCGATCCTCGGCACCATGGGCATGTTCTTGGCGAACAAATATGAAGTAAAAGAAGGCATCGACACGATGCCAAGCCTTGTTGCCGTGTTGGACACGAACTTCTGGTTGTCGACGCATGTAACCATCGTGACGATGGGTTACGCGGCTGGCCTACTCGCCGCAGCAATCGCCCATGTCTATGTCCTCGGTAAAGTCATCGGTATTAGGAAGGACGACAAAGCCTTCTACAAAAACGTTTCACGCATGACCTACGGCGTCGTTTGTTTCTGCTTGCTCTTCGCCACCGTTGGCACCATCCTCGGCGGCATCTGGGCCAACGACAGTTGGGGCCGGTTCTGGGGCTGGGATCCAAAAGAAAACGGCGCACTGATGATTTGTCTTTGGATGCTCGCCATCCTACACGCGCGCATGGGCGGCTATATCCGAGACCTCGGAATCTGCGTTTCAGCAATCGCTGGGGGCATCGTGGTCGCCTTTTCCTGGTGGGGCGTGAACCTGCTTGGGGTCGGCCTCCACAGCTATGGGTTCACCAGCGGCGTCAAGCAGGCGCTCACGACATTTTATGCCGTAGAATCGGTCGTTATCCTCATGGGCATTGGGCTTTGGGCCGTGCAGCGCATGTCCAAAAACCGTAGCAACCTGCAACCACAATCGTAACAATACGTTATGCGTTCGACGGCAACTCCGTGAAATGGCGTCTCTACGCTTGCCGTAGCTAAATCCAATCGCGTATGATTTCTAGACGTGTCCGTTCCCGGGGGGGAAGATAGGGATGGGGATCCCTCTGCAATTGTGCGGACATGAAACACTATCGAGGAGAATTGTCGATGAGTCGAACTACAATCACCAACGTTGAACGGGGCAACGCGCTTCGTTTGATCACTATCGTTATGGCCGTGGCCATCGCGGTCAGCTTTGCGATGCCAGCAGATGCCGGCATTCTGAAACGAGCAAAAGACAAGCTCAAAGGTAGCGAAGATTCGTCGGCCGAGTCAGCACCGACGGAAGCATCGAGCGCAGCGGCCGCAAGCACACCGATGGGACCGAAGAAGACGGTTGCAGTCGATAAGTTTGAAGGACACGCCGGACTCGGTTGGGATGAAGGTGCGGTGCTCGCGGCTCAATTGGCGGAAGCCCTCATGGAAACGGGTCGCTTCAATGTCGTTGAACGCGTAAAACTCGACAACATTCTGCAAGAACAAGACCTTGGTGCCGCAGGACGCATCAATTCTCAGACGGCCCTGACGATCGGCAATATCGTTGGTGCACAAGTGTTGATTCAAGGCACAGTCACCGAATTCGAACCCGGCGAATCGGGCAAGAGCGGTAAAGTTCGGGTTCCGATCGGTGGGGTAAGCGTTGGGGTTGGCGGCAGTAGAGTGACATCGAAGGTCGCGATCAAGCTTCGCCTTATCGATCTAACCACAAGCATGATTCTATCGACGCACAATGCCGAAGCCACAAGCAAGAGTAAATCGATGGGCTTGGATGTATATAGCAGCTATGGTAGCGCGAGCGGCGACCAATTCAAGAAGACGCCGCTCGGGAAGACCGCCGCAATCGCCATCGACAAATGCGTTGCACACATCATCTCGACCATGTCGAATATCCCATTTAATGCGCGCGTCGCAGAAGTCGAAGGAAGCTCCATTTACATCAACGCGGGCAGCAATCGGGGCATGGCGGTCGGCATGATGCTGCACGGTTACAAAACCGTCAAGACAATTACGGACCCTGATACGGGTCTTGCATTAGACGCCATCGAAGAAAAAACGTGCACACTGAAAATCGACATGGTGCGCGATAACATCTCGGTATGTTCGCTCGTCAGCGGCAGCAAACCGAAAATCGGCGCAACATTGAAATTGGAATAGCACTAGCGAGATAACAGATTTATGATGGCCGTTCCAGCGAATCGCTGGAGCGGCCTTTTTGTTTGGGAGGGACGCGCTCCCGCGCGTCCACTATTCATTTTGGACCCGCAGGAGCGGATCCCTCCCGCCTGTCTCACGTGTTAGCGATCTGAGCATCTCACGCAGTACCATGGCGCTTCCCCAAGTTCGGAGACGACCCATGCCCACAATAAATCGCCGGTCATTCTTGCAGCAATCCGCAGCGATAATTCCTGCGGTCGCAGCGACGCCGTCGGCGCAAGCGCAAGACAACGAACCTGTCCGCCATGCCGTGATTGGGTTGGGTGGCCAAGGCAACAGCCATTGTAAATTGTATTCGAGTCATCCGGATTGTGAACTGGTCGCGATATGCGATGTCGATCCCGAACGGATCGTTCGAACTCAACAGAAAGTCGACGGTGCTGCCGATGTACTAGCGACGAAGAAGTTCGAAGATATCATCGGCGATTCGTCGATCGACAGTGTCAGCGTCGTGACGCCTGACCATTGGCATACGCCGATTGCTTTGGCGGCGTTGCAGTCGGGCAAGCACGTGCACGTCGAGAAACCATGTAGCCACAATATCCACGAAGGTCGCCTGCTAGCACAGACGGCAGCGCGTCTTGGGAAATGCGTGCAACACGGCACGCAAAGCCGAAGCGGCGAAGGCATTCGCAAAGCGGTCGCATTCATGCGCGATGGTGGCATCGGCAAGGTGCGCTTGGCGAAGGCGATTAACCATCAACACCGACCGCCGATTGGAAGAGCGTCGGAGACGAGTCCCCCTGATGGCGTCGAGTATGACCGCTGGCTCGGTCCGGCACCCGAACGCCCATTCACAAAAAACCGCTGGCACTACAACTGGCATTGGCATTGGGATTTCGGCACGGGCGATATGGGCAACGATGGTGTTCATCAGATCGACGTTGCGAGGTGGGGCCTTGGCGTCGGCTGGCCGAATTCAGTATCGGCAACGGGCGGGCAATTGTATTACGATGACGATCACGAGACGCCGGATACGCAGGTCGTGACCTTCGAATATGACGAGGCGTATCTCGTTTATGAAATGAGGTTGTGGACCAACTACACGTTGGAAGGGCATGACAACGGCGTGGTGTTTTACGGCGACGACGGCAAAGTGGACGTCGGGCGTGCCGGTTGCTTCGTTACGCGGGTTGGGGAGAAACCGGAGAAACTGGGCGGTGGATCGGACCTCACAGCGCACGTCGCAAACTTCTTGGCGTGTGTACGATCAGACGATCCGTCCGGATTGAATGCGCCGATCACCGAAGGTGAAATATCGGCGGGCTTATGTCATCTCGGCAACATCGCGACCCGGCTAGGCCGCAATTTGCAGTTCGACCCAGACGCGATTTCGATCAAGGACGATGAAGAAGCGCAATCGATGCAGACCAAGAAGTATCGTACCGGATATGAATTGCCAACAAATGCTTAAAGGGAGTGATCGACTCATGATGTTAACGGCGATTGCGCTGACGATGATGGGGTGTGCGACGGACGAGTCGAAGACCATCGGCGAACATCTCGCTGAAAAAATACCGGAAGCCGGTGCCGATGTGGCGTTTTCACTCCGACACAATGTGGACGGCGAGACGAAGAGCGATAGCTCGGGCTGGAAAGAAGGATTGTTTCCTGGCCGGAGCACGGTGCGGGTTGAGGAGGACGTCGTGTACCTCGATAAAGGCGAGGACATGACCGGCATCACCTGGCGCGGTCCGATCGTGCGCATGAATTATGAAGTCACACTGGAAGCGATGCGCGTTGAGGGGTATGACTTTTTTTGCGGACTAACCTTTCCCTACGGCAAATCGGTCTGTTCGTTTGTGGTCGGAGGATGGGGCGGCACCTGTGTCGGACTTTCATCCGTCGACTACTACGATGCCTATAACAACGAAACCGCCGAATTCAAAAAATTCGACCTAGGAAAATGGTACAAGATTCGAGTCCGTGCAACAGAAGATAAAATCGAGTGCTGGATTGACGACGACAAAATGGTCGACCTGGTTACAACAGGACGCACAATCAGCGTCCGCTGGGAAATGAGCGATATTGTACCGCTCGGCGTAGCGACGTGGCAGACGACAGGAGCGATTCGTAATTTCGAGCTGAAGAAAATCGACGCGGAATGAATGCTGAGGCGCAGAGATAAACAAGATTTGTAGTCCCGACTCTGAGGCGGTGGTAGCCCAAAGAAATTGCCGCCTCAGAGTCGGTACTACGAACCCTAGCGACGTGTTGCAGCGGCGACTACGAAGAACACCCCAGCTTGCAGCAAGACGATCGCCGGGCCACTGGGCACATCGGTGTAATACGAGCCAAGGAGGCCGATGACAGCACCGCCTACAGCGAACGTACATGACCATGCGGTCATTCCCGCGAACGAGTGAGCAACGAGCCGAGCAGTAGCACCGGGCAACACGAGGAACGCCGAAACCAGCAGGATGCCGATGATCTTTGCGGACACCACAATCATGATCGCGACGGAGATGACGAGTGCGAGTTCGATGCGTTTGACGTGGAGTCGGTCGACACGGGCAAGGCGTTCGTCGACCGTGGCGTAGGCCCAGACCGGCCACCAGCGCGCGCAAATCAGTGTCAGCGCGGTCAATCCACCCGCCCATGCAAGGTCTGCGTTTTGTACGGCGAGAATCGATCCGAAGAGGTACGTCATGACATCGCCAGCGTATTGCTGGGTGCTGGAAAGCAGCAAAATGCCGACCGCCATCGCAACCGCGAAAAGGATTCCGATGGCGGTGTCTCCGGCGAGTTCTGTTTTCTCGCGAATGAGAACGATGCCGATGCCGATGAGGATGGTGAAAGGCAATGCGACGAGGACGGGATCGAATTGCAGGACGATTCCGAGCGCGACGCCACCGAACGCGGCGTGGGCCAAACCGCTACCCAAAAACGCCATGCGCCGTTGCACAATAAATGGACTGAAGTAACCGGCGACGGCGCTGAGGAGTACGCCAGCGATGAGCGCGCGTTGCATGAAGGCGTACGTGAGCGGCTCAGGCATTGTGATTGCCATGGGTCTTTGCGAGATGACCGGTGTAACCAAACATCTCCAATAGCTGTTGTTCAGTACCGGCTTCGCCAGCAGGCCCGAATGCCACGACTCGCTTATTCAATAGCAGCACATGGCTCGCGTGATTCCGCGCGCCTTCCCAATCGTGCGTAATCATCACAGCGGTCGCGTTATGCTCCGCGATGTAGTCTTCGATCACGTGGTGCATGGCCGCCGCGCCCGCGACATCGAGGCCCGCGCCCGGCTCATCGAGTATCAAAAGCTTGGACGGTCGCATCAGACAGCGTGCGAGGTAAACCCGTTGGAGTTCGCCACCGGACAAGGCGGACAGCGGACGCTCCGCAACGTCTGCCGCACCCGTGCGTTCGAGGGCGTTCATGGCGGCGGTCCGGTCTGCAGCATTCAATCGCCACGGCCAGCGCGGGCGTAAACCGGTTACGACCAGTTCCAATGCACGCGCGGGGAAATGGCGATCCAGTGTCTTGACTTGCGGGATGTATCCGATAGCGTCGCCGTCGAGTGACGCGGGGTCTTGCCCAAGCACGTGTACCGTTCCGCTGCTAGGCGGGGACATGCCCGTGAGTGTATTGAGCAAGGTGGTCTTACCTGCGCCGTTTGGTCCGATGATCGCGAGGAACGCGCCGGAGGGTACAGTGAGTGTTAACGTTCGAAGTGCCGCGACTTCACCAAATTTTACCGAGAGGTTTTCGAGTTCGATTGCGGGAGTCATGACGCAACCTCTGCGATGCGCTCGGCGCTTGAGCGGATGAGCTCTTCGTAGCGATCGGTTCCGCCACCGAGTGGGTCCAATTCAATAATGGGTACTTTCCCCGCAGCGAGAGTCTCGAGAGGCGCTCGCGCTAGTTGCGGTTCGGCGATGATGGCAAAGACATCCCCACTTGATACGGTGTCGACCAGCTTTGCAAACTGACGCGGTGGAAGCGATGCCCCTGGTGTCGATTCAAGGACGCCGACCACTCGAATTCCATAGCGATCGAAAAATAGATTCCATGACGGATGGGCCTGAATGACGGCTTTGTCTTTTGCGTCTTTGAGAGTTTCTTGAATATCCTTGTCCAATCGTTTCAACGATTCAGAGAATCGGTCAGCATTCGCTTGATAAATTGTCGTACCTTCAGGGTCGAGCTCAATCAATGCATTGAGCAACTCGGGTATGCATCGCTGCACAGCGATAGGATCCAACCAAATGTGTGGATTATTGTGAACGTGTTCTCTCGTCTCGGAATGTTCGACCCCGGAGATAGAGATCGCGCGTTCGTCTCCAAGTCTTGCAGCCCAGCCGTCGACTTCGTTGTCGAAATAAAACGTCGCGAACGCGTCTTCCGCGAAACGCGCGTCGCTTGGTTTTGGTTCGTAGTGATGCGGCGAGGCACCGGGCGGCAAGAGCACGCGAACTTCCGCGCGATCGCCGACGAGTTCACGGAGAATCATCCCCGCCGGTTCTATCGATGCGGCATACCGAAGTTGCGCCTGGTCGCTGCTACACGCCGACGCAGCAACCAGAACAACGAGTGCAAACGTTGTTTGCTTGTTGATAAAATGCGTTCTATATGACGAATGCATACTCACTTTGATACCCTAACTACAGTGCCGAATATTACTAATGATAAATCATTATCAATGGAGATACAACCGCATCAGCGTATGAATTTGGGAGCAAATACATGGCAAAGGTGTTGGGACTGGGCGGAATTTTCTTTACGTCGCAAGATCCGGAGAAGCTTAGCGGGTGGTACAAGACGCATCTCGGTTTATCAATCGATTTCCCACACGGCTCCGTACTGCACGCGGATCAGATGCCAAAGGGTGCATACACAGTTTGGAGTCCCTTTCCTAGCGACACGGATTATTTCGCACCATCGAACCAGCCATTCATGATCAATTTCGTTGTTGACGACCTCGAAGGTGCATTGAAGCAGGTGCAAGAAGGCGGTGCGGAGATCGTCGGAAAAATCGAAGAATCCGAGTTTGGAAAATTCGGTCACTTTGTCGACCCTGAAGGAAACAAGGTGGAACTTTGGAAACCGGTTGGCGAATGATTAAACGGAGACTCACCGACCTTTCATACTGAATGATCGAAGCGAACAGTCACAGAACTATGGAAACATTCTCATGGCAATGATTCGAGATACAGCACAACGACGCGCGATACGCAAAGTTCTCGCGGAAGTTGATCGTCCTCTAAGCCCGGAAGAGATACTGAAAGGTGCACAAGGCATCGTGCCCAACTTGGGAATGGCAACCGTCTACCGTAGCGTCAAATCGCTTGTTGAAGAAGAATGGCTTGTCGCCGTAGATGTGCCGGGCGAGTCGCAGCGGTATGAACAAGCGGGCAAAGCGCATCACCACCATTTCAATTGCCGGGCCTGTGGGCGCGTATATGATTTCGATGGTTGCCCGACCGGAATGGATAAGTTGGTGCCGCCGGGTTTTGTGATGGAGGACCACGAAATCTATCTCTATGGAACGTGCGCATCGTGCAAGTAGCGTCCCGTGAATACAAGATCGCCGGCCTGGATTGCGCGAATGAAGTCGCGTCACTCAAGCGTGTGTTGGAACCATTAACCGGATCTGAAGATGCGCTGCAATTCGATCTTATCCAGGGCAAATTGACCGTCGTTTCGGAAGCGGGCGACGATGCCATTGAACGCGCAGTACGTTCGACAGGCATGACCGCGGTCCCTTGGTCGAATGCGGCGACGAACCCAGACGAAGGCTATTGGGAGCGGCACGGACAATCGCTGTTGGCGGGATTAAGCGGCGCGGCCTGCGTGGCTGGCGCTTTGTATCACGGGATTTTCGAGGGATGGCGCGCAATCATCGAACCCGTATCCGATGCGCCCATTCCGTATCCCATCGTGACGGCAGGGCTGTACCTAACCGCCGTCTTGTGTGGCGCGTATTTCTTTGCGCCGCGTGCGTGGTTCGCAGTTCGGTCGTTGCGACCGGACATGAATCTGTTGGTCATTGTCGCGGCATCGGGCGCGTTGGCCTTGGGCGAATGGTTCGAGGCGGCGGTCGTGTGTTTCCTATTCGCGGTTTCGTTGCGTCTTGAACAATGGAGTGTGGGGCGTGCGCGCAATGCCATCACGGCATTGATGGACCTGGCACCAAAGACGGCGAACGTACGGAATTCAGACGGCACATTCGACGAAGCAGCGTTGGAAACCGTAGCCGTCGACGACGTTGTCCTCGTGCGTCCCGGCGAGCGTATGCCAGTGGACGGCATCGTGACGACAGGCCGTTCATCTGTGAATCAGGCACCGTTGACCGGTGAATCAATACCGGTGGATAAGGAGCCAGGCCACGAGGTCTTTGCGGGCACCATCAATTTGGACGGGGCCATCGAGTTCCGTTGCACGAAACCCGCCAGCGATTCGAGCCTTGCGCGTATCGTGCGGATGGTGGAAGACGCCCAGTCGCGCCGCACAGAGGCCGAACAATGGGTCGAACGATTCGCACGCGTGTATACGCCGACGATGATGGCGATTGGATTGGGCATCGCGATTCTTCCGCCCGTCATTCTCGGATGGACGATTCGTGAGTCTGTCTATGCGGCATTGGTCATGTTGTTGATTGCGTGTCCGTGCGCGTTGGTCATATCGACACCCGTTACCATCGTTGCTGGCTTAGCGGCGGCGGCGCGGCGGGGCGTACTCATCAAAGGCGGCGCGTATTTGGAAGCGCCTGCCCACCTGAAGTGTATGGCCTTCGACAAAACGGGGACGTTGACTACAGGGACACCTGCGGTGCAGTCAATCGTTCCATTAGAGAATCACTCTGATCGCGATGTGCTCAGCGTCGCCGCGTCGATCGAAGCCGCAAGCCTTCATCCATTGGCGCAAGCGATTACGGACTGTGCAACGGATCGCGGCATCGAATTTGAATCGGCCGAGTCGCACACAGCGTTAAAAGGGATGGGCGCGGAGGGTGTTATAAACGGCACAAAGTTCTGGTTGGGTAGCCACCGATTGGTGCATGAAAAGACACCGTGTGACACTGCGGCAGAAGCACAAGCGGCGGAATTCGAAGCGGCGGGACAAACCGTTGTCATGCTCGGAAATGAGGGGCATGTGTGCGGGCTGTTAAGTCTCGCGGATGCACCTCGGGAAAATGTTCAAACTGTACTGGCCGATATTAAGTCGGTCGGTATTGACCATTGCGTAATGTTGACGGGCGATAATAAGGGCACCGCACAGGCGTTGGCCGAAGCCACAGGCGTTGACGAGTATCACGCGGAGCTATTGCCGGAAGACAAACTGGAAGCGATCACAGAGTTGCGTGCGCGCTACGGCGCAGTGGGCATGGTCGGCGATGGTATCAACGACACGCCTGCAATGGCCGCGGCAGATGTGGCCATCGCGATGGGTGCAGTCGGGTCGGATGTGGCTGTGGAAACGGCGGACATCGCATTGATGGGCGACGACTTGTCGGCAGTCCCATGGTTGCTGCGACATTCCCAGCGAGTCCTAAATATCATCAAACAAAACGTCGCGATAGCGCTCGGGCTAAAAGTTGCAGTGTTTATTCTCGCGATCGGTGGGTACGCCACGTTATGGATGGCCATCGCAGCGGATATGGGTGGGTCATTTATCGTGATCTTTAATGGGCTGCGCGCGCTGCGGCGGTAGTCTCGCGGGGTTAGAGAATTCTGTTCACTTATTAGATTTCGCGGGCGTACTAGTTTGAACGGAGACGACGAACTCCGCGATCTTGTTCGAGAGGTCTGAGAATCGCAATGCTTCATCCGGCGCGTCTTCGACCGTATCGATGTAATCAAGAGTTTGTTGCGTGTGTTCTCTCAACGCCTCGTCGTCGGATTCCAAACACTTCCGGACTGCATCCTCGCCGACCTGCGCCTTCGTACCATACGCCTTAATCGCCAAGACCGCATTCAACCTCACCCAGTCAACATCGTCGTCCAGTAGTTTTACGATGGCTTCAAGGTTTGCATCGTCATAGGGGTCCAACCGCGAGAGCACGCCTGCGCCCCACCCACGGACAGTCTGATCAGTGCTACTCAACCCGGTTCGAACACGTTTTGATACGTCAGAAAGTTCGTGAACGGTGATCTGCTCAGGGATGTTGAGTTTGTCCAACGGCATATCTTCTGTCACATAGAGCGACACCATCGGGTGTGGATTCCACACGAGATCGCCCTTGTCTTCCGTCGACAGGTGCTTCGCGATTCCGCCTCGTACATTAACGTGCCATGAAAATTCGATTTCACGGTTTCCGTGCCAAGATGCGACGACGCCAGGGCCGGGTCGCAACACCAGTTCATGGACTTCTAGATCTGCTTCGGCGAATTTGCGCAGCGCAGCATTAAACGCTTCGATGTCGCCTGAGTAGTAAAAGTCTTCATTTCCGTTGACCCAAGTAGAATACAATCGGTCAGGCTGATTGAGTACGTGTATGAGTCCTGGCCAATCACTGTAGTTTTCAGCGAATAATGGCTCGTCACCGAAGGTCTCCTGCCCAAGCCCCCAGGACAATGGAACCACGACGATACAAACTGAGACTGCGACCCAAGCATCTCGAGCATCCATTGATTCATCTCCTCGACCGACCGACAAGCATTGATGGCCATATTTTGCTCCAACGATGCATCGTATCTACGTTACTCAAGTCCTCAAGCCAATGTTCGCTACTCGTAATTCCCCAACCGCTGAAATCGGATCGGAGGCATGTCAATGATCTCCGATTCGACCGTGCCGTCCTCGAAAAATGCGATGGCAGCGTCGACCGATTCGGGCGATGTAAACAACCGCGAATCATGACCAGCGTTGCGGACGACAACTAGACGGCTGTTGATCAAGCTCGGCGTAAGTTCGAGGGCATTGGCGATCGGCGTGCGCGAATCGAATGCGCCGCACATCAACAATACCGGCACATCGCTTTCCAGAGGGCCGCGGAATTCGTCACCAAGATCTTGCACACCCCAACAATCGCAGACATCGGGATAGGGGAAATTTGCGGAATCGCCCAGCACGGCGCGCTTAGCCTCTTTCTTGATTCGAGCGCGCCGCTCCTCCGTCATGCCCGACGCACAATCGGTGACGGCGGCCATCGCGGACACCACTGCTACCGTGCGCATCTGAGCGGCGTAGTCTGCGATGATGCTGAAGTCTCCGTGGGCCATCGCGTAGTACGTGGCCGGCACTTTCACAAGCGCAGATCGTCGGCCGATGCTATTGGCGGTCCAGTTCTGGACATCGAATTTGGAGACAGCGACCGTCTGTACCCCGAGATTTCCACCCAGGTCGGCCTCAACATAAATCGGACCCTTCTTGAATTTCTTGAGTACACGCCGGACCAGTGAGAGAAAACTGGGAATCTGCTCGTTGAGATCCTTGTCCCGTGCAACAAGTGCATCAAGATCTTCGAGACCTCGTTCAATTTGCCTCGGTGTCTTGAACGTGTGATTCGGTCCTTCAATACCTTGCAAGACCGCACCCGCAACCTTGTCGCCATGACGACGAATGATCGAGAGTCCAAGATGCGATCCGTAACTGCGACCGAACAACCGCATGGAATCGTAACCCATCGCCTCGCGGACAGCGTCAATGTCATCCGCAGCTTCGGGTGTTGTGTAACCGTTTAGGTCGACGCCTTTTTCGTGCCAATACGCTTTCGATTCCTCGATCACTTTACAATACGCCGCGACCACATCCGCACGCCTCACCGGTTCATCGAGCGGTAGTTTACGCATGAACAGGCGCGACAATACGGGACGCGACCGACCGACACCGCGTTGGTCGACCGCAATAATGTCGCCAAGATCGAGCAGACGGTCGGAGACTTCGAGGTAGTCGGCAAGGTTGTTGATGCTCGACCCGCCCGGTCCGCCGGCAAGGATAAAAATGGGTGGCCCTGCATTAGGGTTCAACGATTTCACGCGCATGACGGCGAGAGTGATGACGTTGCTGTTTGGGTCAGAGCGATTTTCGGGCACGGTGAACGTGCCAAGCTCAGCCTTGAACTGATGGACGCGGGTTTCCCCAAGCTCCAGAACGCCTAGGTCAACAGCCAGAGATGGGAGCGCGGCGCACATCATGGCGCACGTGACCACCCCGATATAGCGGTATTTCATATGGTTTCCCCTGAATTTGGTGCTTGTCCATTTCTTGGCGTTGCGACTACAATACCTTAGCGTCACCGGAGTCATGAAATAGGGGGACACCGCTCGATGCAAGGGGAACACCGGCGCGACCGCTCACCAATCGCACGCAATTCGCTCGTCTATTCGATCATTGTACCGGCATATAACGAAGGCGAGAACGTTCATCGCACATTGCACGCATTGGCCGATGCTTTGAATGGAGATGGCGTGCCATTTGAAATCGTCGTTGTCGATGACAATAGCAGCGATAACACCGCCGAAGTCGTAATCGATTGTGCACGCGAGATACCACAGATCCGTCTCGTGCGGAACACCGGACCAAACGGCCTGGGACGTGCGGTGCGTTTTGGCCTCGCACATTACTCCGGCGATGTTGTCGCCATAGTGATGGCGGATTCGTCAGACTCGCCGGATGATGTTGTACGTTGCTACCGAAAAATCGAGGAAGGATACGATTGCGCATTTGGCTCACGGTTTATCGAGGGAAGCCGCGTTACGGCGTTTCCACCGGTAAAATTGGTGGCGAATCGCATTGTGAACCATGTGCTACGGCTGATGTTCTTCACTCGGCACAACGATCTCACCAATGCGTTTAAGGCGTATCGCCGCGAAGTGATCGATGGAATCCTGCCGTTGCATGCCGCGCATTTCAATATCACGATCGAGATGTCCTTGTCCGCGCTGATTCGGGGTTATTCGATCGCGACGTTACCCATCTCCTGGAGCGGGCGCACCTGGGGCCAATCGAACTTGCGGCTGCAGGAGATGGGCCGACGGTATCTTTGCACGCTGCTCAAAATCTGGTTCGAGCGGTTGCTCATCCATGATGATGTCATGGCCGATACAGAGGCAGTCGAGCACGCGCAAGAATCCGAGCGGCGCGCATCATAATGTAGCGATTGATTCCGCGCCACCCGTCCGACATACTTCCGATCTGCGAATGTATCGGGGGCGCTGCGGAATGCCGGGCAAATCGAAAGCGGTAGAATCGGGTCGAGAATTACAGGATCGCGTCGTGGATTTGGGACGCGATCTGGGCCTCGATGTCAGCATCGAAGTCATCGTGGGCCGGCGTATCTGGGGCGCGAAACGGCGTATCGATGTCGTTATGAAACACGCAGAAACCCGTGTTAGCCTTGGCGTTGAGTGCAAGTATCAGGGTGGCCCAGGCAGCGCAGAGGAAAAAATTCCGGCGACCATTGAAGACATTCAAGCCTGGCCGATTCGAGGCATTGTGTGTTATTCGGGGGATGGTTTTTCGTCGAACATGGTCAGCTATTTGCTGTCGACAGGCCGGGCCGTGGAGTTGGATGATCTGCGCTCGTGGCTTGAATTGTATTTCGGTCTATGACGCCGCGCAAGAATCATTTGGCGACGCCGCGACCGTTCCTGAAATGGGTTGGCGGCAAAGGGCAACTTCTGCCGAAGTTGCTGGAACGAGTCGATGCTGCGAGTCCGTTTGGCCGGTATCACGAACCCTTTGTTGGCGGCGGCGCACTGTTTTTCGAAATGCAACGATCGGACCGGCTACCCCGTGCGAAGGCTTATCTTAGTGACAATAACGACCGACTGATTGAAACGTATGCCGGTGTCCAATCAGAAGTTGATCGCCTCATTACACTATTGGAAAAACACCGGGATCGGCATAGCGAAGAATACTTCTACGAAGTCCGGGCCAAAGTCCCGCGCGATCCATTGGCACGCGCGGCACGTATCATCTTCCTGAACAAGACGTGCTACAACGGTTTGTATCGAGAGAATCGCAAAGGACAATTTAACGCGCCGTTCGGGCGTTACAAGAACCCTGCGATATGCGACGCGGATAATCTCCGTGCGGTTGCTGGGGCGTTGAAACACGCGAAGCTTGAATGTCGCCATTTTGATACGGTGGGCGAGCACGTGAAACGTGGGGATCTCGTGTACTTCGATCCCCCGTATCATCCCGTATCGAAAACCGCGTCATTTACTGGATACGACAAAGGCGGGTTTGGCGAGGATTCGCAACGTCTACTAGCCAAGGATTTCGCGGACTTGTCGGCGAGAGGGGTCATGGTGCTCTTGTCGAATTCGATGACGGATCTGGTTCGCGAGCTGTACCGAGATTTCACGATCGAGGAAGTGTTCGCACGGCGGAACGTGAATAGCCGTGCGGACCGACGTGGTCCGGTACCGGAAGCGTTGATTCGAAACTTCTAGTCGGAACCGTTCTGGAGTGCACCGGACTCTGCAAGCCGAACCGCAGCTGCAACAACGTCCGAATCGAATTGCGTGCCGCTGCCTTTTTGCAGTTCTTCGATAATCGCCGATTTCGACAGTGCTTTCCGAACGGGCATGTCGTGGCTCATCGCGTCATACGCTTCCGCTACGCTGACAATCCGAACGAGAGGAGAGATGGCGTCGCCCTTGAGTTTATCCGGGTACCCAGTACCATCTAATCGCTCATGGTGACTTCGCACGATCTCGAGATGCTCGGGCGAAAGGCGCTTCACCTGCTTCAAAATGTCGTAGCCGATAACGGGATGTTGCCGAAGGATCTCCCATTCCGGCGTCGATAGTTTTTCTTGTTTTAGCAAAATCGTATCCGGCACCCCGACTTTTCCGATGTCGTGAAAATGACTGGCGACGGTCAATGTCTCGATTTCTTCTGTCGAAATATTGAGTTCCCGTGCGATGGCAAGCGTGACGTCACAGACCCGCTGACTGTGATTCATCGTCGTCGAGTCTTTCGCCTCGACCAATTGGGCCATTGCATGAATCGTCTCTAGATGCGCATCATCGATATCGCGAATGAGCCGTGCATTCTCGATAGCGGCTGAAGCATGATTCGCAATGATACTGAGCCGCTTGAGATCACCCTCGCTGAACGATCGATCTTCCTGCTTTTGCGTGACATTGATAACGGCAAGCACCCGTTGCGCATCATCGCCCGAAACATCTTGTTTGCGTTCGAGCGGTACGGAGATGAACGAGCGATTGGCAAGCTTACGGCTACGTTGTTCAATCTCCGGGTCGTCTGCAACGTTAGGCATGAGCAACGCTTTCCTACGCTCCGCAACCATCCCGCAAATTCCAGCGCCCATCGCAATTCGTTCGTCTTTCGCTTCCTCAGGCAAGCCTCGGCTCGCGGCGATGCTAAGTGATTTGCCATCGTCCGTCGTTAGCATGATGGATCCACGCGACGCCCCAACACCGGACATAGCTGCTTCGAGGACATATTCAAGCAGTTGGTGCTCGTCGTGAATGGACGCGATCTGTTCGCTAATATTGAACAGCTCGTTCATGGAATGGAGGTGGACGTTTTCGTTGGCGAGCTTATAGCGTTCAAGCGCATTCGAAACGGCCATTTTGACTTCGCTCAGGCTGAACGGCTTCAGCACGTAGTCGTAGGCCCCTTCGCGGACGGCTGCGCGCGCAGTCTCCAGCGTCGCGAACCCGGTCATGACAATCGGTACAAGCGCAGGACGCATCTGACGAGCGCGGCGAATCAGCTCAATACCGTCCATTTCCGGCATCGTGATATCTGTGAACAACAGGACAAAATCGTCATCGGCCTCAAGCGCATCCAAGGCCGCAGGCGCGTTCGGGCGTGACTCGACCGGGTAGCCCTCGTCCTCAAGGATGTCACTCAGCAGTTCACGGATAACGGCCTCGTCATCCACGACGAGGATCTTGTCAGACCCGCCCATCAAGTTCCCCCAAGATTGGTCCCCACTCGGGGGATCATACCACAATACTGGCGGATCGGTCGGAAGATGGTTGACACCACGCAGCAAATAAGCAACGGTACTACCCCATCTTGTAGCTTACCCATCAACGAAGGGTATATGTAGGCGAGCTACATTGTACCGAGGGCAGGACCGATGGCCACGCATGCGTCCCCGTACTGATCGCGTCGAGTCGTTGCACTTATCATATGAATCCAAGTGGCGAAACAAAGGGTATTTAGTTGACTACTATTTGCCTAAATTGTTGAAGCTAAACGGTTTCAACATTATCGATTTAGGGTGCACGGCGCGCAGGATTTGTGCCAGAAGTAACCAACTGGACGCTGTTCCATAAAGAGAATTCCCTATGTATTGCTAAGGAGCGGACAGCGATTTGGCTGGCAGTGCGCTACTGGGCCGGACTTGCTTCTAGCTGAATATGAAGTCTCTTGATCGTGATGCGGGGATGCTCGCTGGATCGACTTTTGAACGTGCGAGATGGACCCACTTTAGTTTGGGTAGGTCCAACAACGCAGTTATGTCAGACACGTTTGTATCATAAAGATACAGCTCTTCAAGGGTCGACAATGCACTGAGTGCGCTGACATCGGTAACGCCCGTCGCGCTCAAGTTAAGAAATCTAAGCACACGGAACGAACTCAAAGCGTGCACGTCGTTGACTTTCGTGCGTCCCAAGTCGAGATACCATAGTTCCGGCAACGAAGAAAGGGGGGCGACATCGCTCACATTCGTTCGGAGGAGGTGCAAGCTGCTCAGATCCGAGACCTTGCTGAGCGGACTTACGTCAGAGACCATCGTATCGTCTAGCTGTAGATAGGCAAGATGTGAAAGTGATTGTAGCGCCCCAATGTCGTTCACGGATGTGTTGTTCACATTGAGATCGAGAAGGTTCGACAATGAGTCCACTGCGTCCAAATTCGTGACACGTGTGTGATGGAGATTGAGGAATCGAAGGTCGGGCATCTGACGCAGGAAATCGACATTGTCTATGCCGGTTCTGCCAAGTTCTATCGAAGTAAGATTGGGAAGTGAATGCAACGCGCTGAAATTGGTCGTGCCTGTGTAACCCAAATCGAGAACTTCGAGTTTTGGCAGAGAACTCAGAACGCTTATATCGGAAACACCGGAGTGGCTTAGAGAGAGTGACTTTAGGTTCTCCATTCCGCGCAATGCGCTGATATCGGTCACGCCGCGCATAAAGCTTAGGTCGAGCTCTGTAAGCTGAGTTAATGACCGCAAAGGGCTCACATCGCTTGCCTCGTAACACTTAAGACTGAGCTTATGCACGTTCGTTAATGAACTCAACGCGCTCAAGTCGGTGATGTCCCCGCGCGAAATTACAGCCACATCCTTCACGTCTGACAACGGACTCAAGTCGCCTAGACGGTCGACGCCGCCCCCAATTCTGACATCGACTTCTTGCCATCCCGCTAGGTACTTCAACAGCCCCCAGTCGGATTCACACTTAATAACCTTTTCTAACCTTTGCATTTAAGCTCCACGCGTGTTCATGAAGATGGTTACTGTCCCTGTTTAAAAACTAGTCATCGAGGAACCCGTGCTCTTCCAAGAAATCGACCATCGAACGAGTCGTATCGGTGTAGGCCGAACCGTCTCCGCGTCCGAAATTGAAGAAGCCGTGTCCGGCGTCTTCGGTGCTCTCCAATCGGCATTGATTTCCAGCGTCTGTCATGGCTTCTGTGAACGCGACGGCCTGATCATGGGGTACGGTCGTATCGGCTGTGCCATGGAAAACTATGGCCGGAGGTGCGCCGGGCTTTACGAGCTGTAGCGGCGAGGCGTCTGCATTTCGTCCGTCCCAGCCATACCGTTCGGGGATCTGCGCGATGTCAACGGCAGGATTGAAGAGGACCATCGCGTCGCCGGATACGCGAACAGATGAGTCCTCCCCGTCCGTGTCGAATCCATCAATGCCTAGGCCGATACACGCAGCCAAATGTCCGCCGGCCGATCCGCCGCCGACAGCAATTCGATCAGGGTCGATACCCAAGTCAGCCGCATGTGCTCGGACCCAGCGCATCGCGGACTTAGCGTCTTCTACACAGCGCCAGGCCGGCGTACCGTGCTTCTTCGTCAAGCGGTATTCCGCAGTGATTGCGATCATACCTTTGGAAGCGAGCAGCGCACAGTGGGGCGCGAATTGATCGGGATTGCCTGACCGCCATCCGCCGCCGTGAAAGAAAAGGATCGCGCCACGACGTTCGCCCGAAGCGAGATCGTCGGGATTATAAATGTACGCTTTCAGGTCGGCCTCGTCTGTGTTCTTATATACCCGCACTTCCGAGGCTTCACTGAGATCGCGTGCGCCTTGTGCGATTGCGGGAACGGCCACTCCGGCCAGAAGAATCGATACAATGCAACAATGGACGAACAAGCGTGTGGCCATACAAAAACTCCCTGTGCCACCCTCAAACTCGTTTGAGGGTGTAGTCCTTTTTTTGTCTTGAAATTGAATGCATCCACCAATCCGTCATGTCGATTCTCGTTATATTTGATGATTCCGAAACCTAATCGTGCAACAACGCTAGAGTTGTTTTCTCGCCCGCTTCAATGCGGCTTTGACCCGGCGTGGCGCCGTACCGCCGGGTTGATCGCGGCGGCACAGCATAGCATCCAGTTCTATCGCTTTGAGCGCCGTCGCGTCGAAGTGTTTTGAGTGCTTGACCAATTCTTCGACACTCAGTTCCGGCAATCGCTTCTTGTTCTTTGTGCAATACAACACGAGTTTCCCTACGATGCCGTGCGCTTCACGAAACGGCACGCCGCGTTCAGCGAGAAAATCAGCGAGATCAGTCGCCTCAAGAAAACCATCGCGACAGGCTTCGGTCATGCGAGCGCGATCCACTTTAATGCTGGGAATCATCTTCGCCGTCACAGCAAGACAAAGTTGCAGCGTATCGGAAGCATCGAACGCAGGCTCTTTGTCCTCCTGTAAATCGCGGTTGTAGGTAAGCGGTAACCCTTTCATCAGTACGAGCATCGCGGTTAGATCGCCGTAGACACGACCAGTCTTACCGCGCACGAGTTCGGCGACATCGGGGTTCTTTTTTTGCGGCATGATGCTGGAGCCGGTGGTGAATGCATCACCAATTTCGATGTAGGCGTACTCTTGAGTCGACCACAGCACGAGTTCTTCGCACATCCGTGACAAGTGCATCATGGTGGTGGATGCGTTTGAACAAAACTCGATGGCGTTATCGCGATCAGATACAGCGTCCATGCTATTCCCGGTGATGCCATCGAATTCGAGTTCTTTGGCGACCATCGCGCGGTCAATGGGATACGGCGTTCCAGCGAGAGCGGCAGAGCCCAACGGGCAAATGTTTACCCGATTGCGCAATTCAGCGAACCGCTGCCTGTCTCGCGCAACCATTTCAAAATAGGCGAGCAAGTGATGCGCGAACAACACCGGCTGTGCATGTTGCAGATGAGTACACCCCGGCAGAATCACGTCAATGTGTTTTTCCGCGAATGTGACCAGTGCGTTCTGAAGTCCGCTTAGGAGTCCATCGATCACGTCGAGTTGATCGCGCATCCATAGACGCAAGTCAAGCGCGATCTGATCATTCCGACTCCGGCCCGTGTGCAGGCGTTTGCCAGCAGCGCCGATGCGTTTTACCAACGCCGCTTCGATATTCGAATGGACATCTTCCATCGCGGGATCGAAATTGAATTTCCCGGAGGCGATGGTCTTTCCGATGGCGTTCAGGCCAGCGATGATCTTGGCGCTGTCGTTCTTCGTAATGATGCCACACGCGCCCAACATGCGCGCGTGCGCGATGCTACCGCGAATATCCCACGGTCCCAATCGCGCATCAAACGAAACCGACTCGCCCAGTTGCTCGACCAGCCGGTCCGTCTTCCCCTCAAATCTACCACCCCACAGTTTTGCCATTCATCTCGCTTTCGTTTTCATTGGCCGCCGTATTCTTATGTCGCTGTTTATGCGCACGTGTTGATCCGGACGGAATTGAAGACCCGATCACATGCAGTGAATCTTACCAGGGTCGTGCACACCGATAAATCTGTGCAACGCTAGAGATTGGCCCATCGAGATCGCTGGATTCCCGCCTGCGCGGGAATGACGAGTTGGGGACGTTACGGCTGGTGCTTATCGAAATACCCGTTTAGAGTGCGCCTTCGTGTTCGAAATCCAGATCGTCGGCACGGGTGAGGGCGTTCCAATAGGCTTGCTCTAAGGTGTTGGAGAATTTTTTTAAGTTGAACGGCTTGCCGATGTAACCGTCGGCACCGGCGCGCACGGCCATCGTCTTCGGATGGTTTTCGGGGTAGGCGGTCATGATGATGACGCCTATGGTCGGCTGCTCTTCGCGGACGCGGGTGAGGAATTCGATCCCGCTCATTCCTGGCATTTCGACATCGCTCACGATGAGATTGAACTTCTCTTCGCTAACCGCTTTGAGACCTTCGATCGCGCTTGGGGCGACGGAAACAGAGTACCCTTGCCGTTCGAGATGGATACCCAACAAATCCGTAATCACAGAATCGTCATCGACCACCAATACGTTTACGTGGCTAATCATAATGCGTCAACCGTTTCTAACCCCACACCAGTTTTCAACGGTACTGCGCAGCGATTGAAATTGCAAGCACATTACCTAACTATAGGTATGGCTATTATTTACAGTATTAGTACCCGACGCGGTTTTGCGCGTTGAGGCGGGCTTGCGCGCGTAGGAGAGAGGCCTCTGATCGGGCGAGATCGTGATCGGCGGATATGGCGGTCAAACGATCTTCGGCACGTTTTTGAGAGGCTTCTGCGCGTTCGGCATCAATATCGTCGCCCATTTCGTAGGATTCGGTGAGCACCAGAATCTTATCGCGGGAAACTTCGGCGAATCCCCCATGCACGGCGAAGTGCTGTTCGCTGCCTTCGAGATCGATCACAATCATCACGCCGGGCCGTAAAGCGGTCAGCAAGGGCGTGTGTTGCGGCAATACGGTGAGCACGCCCTCTTCGCCGGGGAGCACGACTTCGCTGGCATCAGCGGTCACGGGGGCGGTGTTGGGTGTGTAGAGCGCAAATTCCAACGTTGTGCCGGGCTCGGCCATGGTTATGAAGCCTTCGCCTTCTCGACGACGTCGCCAATGGCACCGCAATAGAGGAATGCGGCTTCGGGCAGGTCGTCGTGATCGCCGTTGAGGATTTCGGCGAAACTGGAAATCGTTTCGGAGAGGGGAACATATTTACCCGGGATGTTGGTGAACTGTTCGGCGACAAAGTTGGGCTGAGACAGGAACTTCTCGATTCGACGTGCGCGGCCAACGGTGATTTTGTCTTCGTCGGACAGTTCGTCCATTCCAAGAATGGCGATGATGTCTTGTAGGTCTTTGTAGCGTTGCAGAATTTCTTGGACGCCACGGGCGACGCGATAATGTTCCTCGCCGAGGATCGCGGGATCTAGAATCCGGCTCGTAGAATCGAGCGGGTCAACTGCAGGGTAGATGCCGAGTTCGGAGATACGGCGTGATAAGACGGTCATCGCGTCGAGATGCGCGAAGGCGGTTGCAGGTGCCGGGTCAGTAAGGTCGTCGGCGGGTACGAAGATTGCCTGGACCGAAGTGATGGACCCTTTTTTGGTCGTCGTGATTCGTTCTTGTAGTTCGCCCATTTCAGTGGCGAGCGTGGGTTGATAGCCCACAGCGCTGGGCATACGACCGAGTAGTGCGGACACTTCGGAACCGGCTTGAGTGAATCGGAAAATATTGTCGATGAACAGGAGTACGTCTTGGCCCATTTCGTCGCGGAAATATTCGGCGGCGGTGAGACCGGTCAGTCCGACGCGGGCACGGGCTCCGGGCGGTTCAGTCATTTGACCGTAGATGAGCGCAGTCTTGTCGATCACGCCGGACTCTTGCATTTCGAGATAGAGGTCGTTGCCTTCACGCGTACGTTCGCCAACACCGGCGAATACGGAATAGCCACCGTGGCTCTTGGCGACGTTGTTGATGAGCTCCATGATAAGAACGGTCTTACCAACACCTGCACCACCGAAAAGGCCGGTCTTTCCACCACGGGAATACGGTGCGAGTAGATCAATCACTTTGATGCCGGTCTCAAAAATTTCGGCGGTGGTTTCGAGATCAACGAATGCCGGGGGTTCACGATGAATGGCCCATCGATCTTTGGTCGTAATCGCACCGCGTTCGTCAACCGGCTCGCCGATAACATTCATGATGCGGCCAAGCACTTCTTCGCCGACGGGCACTTTGATATAGGCGCCGGTATCCGTGACGGGCATGCCGCGGGTGAGGCCGTCAGTGCTATCCATGGCGATGGTGCGGACAGCGTTTTCACCCATGTGTTGGGCGACTTCAAGAACCAGTCGGCCTTCGTTGGGGCGATCAATCTCTAGGGCTTGGTAAATGGGCGGTAGTGCGCCGGGCTCAAATGCCACGTCGACCACGGGTCCAATTACCTGTGAAACTTTCCCGGTACTCATCGTTTTCTCCAAACTATTTCGTTAAAGCGCTTCAGCGCCACCGATAATTTCAAGCATCTCCGCCGTTATCGTGTCTTGGCGGGCACGGTTGTATTGCAGGGTCAGTCGATCGATCACGTCGCTCGCGTTGTTCGTTGCGGAATCCATCGCGGTCATACGTGCGCCATGTTCACTCGCGGCGGCCTCGTGCAACACGCGGTGCATCTGAATGCGCAAGTCACGTTTCAGCAGTGTTTCCAATACGTGGGCTTGGGACGGTTCGTAAATATAATCTACCGGCGGCGCTTCCACTTCTTCATCAAGGGCGACTGGCAAAAGTTGTTCGAGGGTTACGTCTTGCACAATCGCGGACCTAAATTCGTTGTACAGCACGTGAACGGCGTCTATCTCGTCACGCACAAACCGATCTACCAGAGGGTCAACGATGTTGGCGACTGATCGCATCGCGTCTTCTTCCAGCACATGAGTGTGCGTACCGTCGATAGGCACCGTTTCACGTTTTACAGCATCGACACCACGTCGACCGACGACAACGAGTGATGCCGCTCGGTCGCTAAACGAGTCCTCAAGCTGTCGGCGCATTTCGTTGATGACGTTACTGTTGTACCCGCCGCAGAGTCCGCGGTCGGCTGTCACGACGATGATGACGCTACGCCGTTCTTCGCGGCCCACAAGCAACGGATGGGCTTCTTCTTCCGCACAAGCGGCAACGCGAGCGACCAGTTCTCGCATACTCTTCGCGTACGGTCGTGCCGCAACAACGGCCTCTTGAGCACGGCGCAGCTTGGCCGCCGCAACCATCTTCATTGCGCTGGTAATCTTTTGAGTGTTCTTGACGCTGTTGATGCGGCGTCGTATGTCGCGGAGATTCGCCATCGTTGATTACAGAGCCGGCTCGAACGCTTCGTCGAACGCTTTGATCGCGTCGTTAATACGATGACTGAGGTCGCCGTCGATAACGCCTTTATCGCGAATCGTCGTCAGAATGTCAGCGTGATCCGTTTCGAAAAACGTGTACATCTCGCGTTCGTACCGACCAACAGCGTTGACCGGGACGCCATTCAAATGGCCCGAAGTGGCGGCGTAAATGATAAGAATCTGTTTCTCAACGGGTATCGGCTGATATTGGGGCTGCTTCAGAATTTCGACGAGCCGTTCGCCCAATCGAAGTTGCTTCTGGGTCGCCTCGTCGAGGTCGCTGCCGAATTGCGAGAAGGCTTCGAGTTCACGGAATTGCGCGAGGTCCAATCGCAACGTACCCGCGATTTTCTTCATCGCTTTGACCTGCGCAGCACCACCTACTCGCGACACACTAAGTCCTGCATTGATAGCGGGCCGTACACCGGAGTAGAAGAGATTGGTTTCGAGGAATATCTGGCCGTCCGTAATCGAGATGACGTTTGTTGGAATGTACGCAGATACGTCGCCAGCCTGGGTTTCGATAATGGGCAACGCCGTCATACTGCCGCCACCTTGGTCATCGCTCAATTTCGCAGCGCGTTCGAGCAGGCGCGAATGCAGATAGAACACGTCACCGGGATACGCTTCGCGACCGGGTGGGCGACGCAACAGGAGCGAAAGCTGGCGATACGCAACCGCGTGTTTCGACAAATCATCATAAACGATTAGAACGTGCTGGCCTCTGTCGCGGAAGTATTCGCCGATGGCTGCACCCGCGTACGGCGCGAGGTATTGCATAGGTGCCGTCTCAGAAGCGGACGCGGAAACAACGATGGTGTAGTCCATCGCGCCGTGTTCACGCAACGTCTCGACAAGTCGCGCAACGGTGGATTGTTTTTGTCCGATGGCGACATAAATGCAGATGACGCCAGTCGTGCGTTGATTGATGATCGCGTCAATAGCGACAGCGGTCTTTCCCGTTTGACGGTCACCGATAATCAGTTGGCGTTGGCCGCGACCGATAGCGGTCATGGCATCGATGGCTTTGAGACCGGTCTGTAGCGGTTCCGTAACCGGCTGCCGTTGAAGAATGCCGGGAGCAATGCGCTCGACCGGATTGGTCTCAGCAGATTCGATGGGTCCGCGTCCGTCAATGGGCTCGCCCAGCGCGTTGACCACACGTCCAGTCATCGCTTCACCGACGGGCACGGAGGCAATCTCGCCCGTACGAGTCACGGTATCGCCTTCGGCAATGTGCTGGTATTCACCGAAGAGGACAACACCCACATTATCCTCTTCGAGGTTTAGTACCATGCCGCGAACGTCGTGCGGAAAGGACAGCAGTTCGCCGGCCATCGCGTTTTCGAGTCCATAGACCCGCGCGATACCGTCACCCGCCTGGATGACCGTGCCGGATTCAGCGATTTCGACTTCGGATTCGAAATCGCTGATCTGTTGTTTGAGGACTTCGGTTATTTCAGTGGCTTGCAGTTTCATATCTTACCGCTCCGGCGTCAGCATCAATGCCAAACGCCTTGGTTAGTTCATTGATACGTCTTCGTCTTCAATAAGTCTTCGGCTAATTCGTTCGATTCGCGCGCGCACGCTGCCATCGATGATGACACCCGCGATTTCCGCAACGACCCCACCCACAATGGCTTCATCCACGCGCCGGTGCATCCGGACGTCTCGGCCGATATATTCTTGTAATCCGAATCGTAATGGTTCGGCTTCTTCGTCTGTCAGCGGCAACGCCGTGGTAACGGTCGCAGCCACCCGGTTGCATCGTTCGTCGACCCGTCGGCGAAACAATTCGGCAACCATAGGCAATATCGAAATGCGTCCACGGCGAAGCATCAGGGCTGCTGCGTTGTGTGCAGTTGCCGGTGCATCTAACCGTTTCAGTAGTGCTTCCAAAACGCTGAGGCGTTCTTCAATACGAAGCGATGGATCGTTGAGCACACTGTGGAGTTGTTCGGACCCCTTGAACAACTCGCTGAGGGCTTCCAACGTTTCTAGATTTGAATCCAAGAGATCATTGTCGGCGATTGCGGCGCTGAGCGCTTTGGCGTATCGATCTGCGATAAGAGCGTGCTTCATTTGGCAACGGTCTCTTGCGCAGCATGGCGGTTAAGGCCGCCGATAAACGAATTGATTTCACCGGCTTCCGTCGCTGCGTTGCGTTGCGATTGGTAGGTCTCGACAACGGCGGATGCGGCTTGTTCGACGAGTTCTTTTCGTATGGTTTTCACGGCTTGAATTGCGACAATCGCTTTGCGTTCTTCGGTCTCTTGGTCGATGAACGCGAGGGCGTGCTCCGTACCTTCTTCGAGCGTGCGTCGTTCGCGCACCATCAATTCGTCCGCATGTTTCTTCGCCTGCGCTTCGTCAGCGGCGAGTCCTCCCACGCGCGCTTGCGCAGATTCAAGGCGAGTCGTCGCTTTTGCTTTTGCAGCGTCAGCACGATCCAGGCGATCACGGATTTCGGCGATTTGGGCGTCTAACATTCCAGCGATCGGCTTGCGACCAAATCGAAAGGCAATCAGGATGAGACTGCCTGCATTGAGGAAGCCGAAGTAGTAGCCGTAAATCGCGCGGCGTTTGGTCTCTGCAATAAATTCTGGCGTCGCGGTGTAATCGACTACGAATGCGGCCTGTTCAGTCAACGGCTCGGCCAGTTCGACCAGCGCGGGATCGGTCGGTTCGGCATCGCCATGTTGCATGAACTGTTTGTAAACGGTGCTCTTCGTCGTTGCGAGGTACTTCTCGTGATCGGTTTTGTGGTCTTCCATGTATTCGACGGAATAGCCGGGCGGCCCCCACATAGAGAGCCCGCCACCGGCGAGTACGACGTACGCGATGGCAAAGGCGATCAGGAACCCTTTGGTGCTGCTCATGACTCACCGCCGATCTTTAGCTGTCTTGCCATGCAATCAGTGAGGTCAGGCACAAGTGCTTCGAATTGTTGACGCTCGATTTCCATCGCCTGGGATGCGGTCTCTTCCACCGCCCGTACTTCGCTGTCGGCAACCGCTTTTCGTTCGCGGATGGCAACGGCACGCGCCAACATGCCTTCGCGGCGCGCATTTTCGATTGCAGCGCTTGAAGCACGACGCACGCCGACCATTTTTTCAGCGTAGTTGCGCTCCAACGATTCCGCGTCAGCCGTATTCTTTTCCGCCGCTTCGTCGTCTGCACTCACCTGATCGTCACGACGATCCATCACCGAAAGAATCGGCTTCAAGATGATCCGTTGAGTCACCCACATAAACAGCAGGAATAACCCAAGCTCGACGAAGACTGTGAAGTTAATGGCAATCATGCTAAGAACTAACCGCCGAGTACGACACCGAAGAGGATGACGAGTGCGACGACGAGGGAGTAGATTCCGGTCGACTCAGAAACGGCCTGACCGATCAGCATCGTACGCGTGAGGAGTCCGGCGTTTTCAGGTGTGCGACCAATGGCTTCACATGCCTTGCCTGCCGCGAATCCTTCACCAATTCCCGGTCCGATTGCGCCGAAGCCCATGCAAATGCCCGCGCCGACTAGCGCTCCGGCTTTGATGAGGTCTACGCCTTGAATCGCCGTCGCGGCGACTTCTTCGGGTTGCGCGGTGACGGTTTGAACCAGCACCGTCATTAAGCTCGCGTCCATCTATTCCACCCTTTCGCAGTGTTGAACCGCCGAATCGGCGGCGCATGTTCCGTTACACCAAGTAAATTAAAATCAGCGCTACGATGAGCGCATATATCGCGGTTGATTGTGACACGGCTTGCCCAATGAGCATCGTGCGCAGCACCAGCGCATCCAAACGGGGCCGAGTCGCGGATGCGATGCACGCCGTTTCACCTGCGAGTCCGCTACCGATACCAGGTCCGATTCCGCCAAAGCCTACGGCGATACCAGCAGCCAAGGTCTTCGCAAAATTGATGATGGTTGGTTCCAGATCGGCGAGCGCGAACATCATAATGAATGCGACCAAGAGTCCGAAGATCGCTGGCGTCTGGGATACCGCTTGTCCGATGAGCATGGTGCGGAGCGTTATGCCCTGCGCGCGCGGCCAGTTGGAGACGCCACGCAACGCACCGCCTGCCGTCGTACCGGATCCGATACCGGGCCCAAGCGCGCCTGCACCCATGGCAATACCTGCACCAATGGCGACACCAACGCCCGCCATGCCTAGCGCAGAAACGGGCCGGAACAAAAGAATCAATGAGATAACCGTTGCAAATATGCTAGGCGATTGCGCCATCGCTTGGCCGATAATCATGAGCGACATAATGCCGGTAACGCGTTTGGGATTCCGTGAAACACCTGAACATGCTGCGGAAGCAGGCCAGCCGCAACCAACGCCTGAACCAAGGCAACCGATACCAATGGCCAGTCCGGCGCCGATAAATGCTGCGGCTCTGGGCAGACCGATTTCTTCGGGACTCACCGGCATGTAGAAGATAAGAAGGCCCACGACCAATGCGAAGATGGAAGGACTGCCGCCGACCGCCTGGCCGATGAGCATCGTGCGCATCAAATGACCTTGGGCGACGGGTTGGCGCATGCTGCCTTCGTTCGCTGCGGAGGCAGCCATACCCATGCCAATAGCCGCGCCGATACCGCCCAGGCCGAGCGCTAACCCAGAGCCAACGTATCGCCCAATATCAACCCAAACTTCTGGTGTAAGTACTTCCAAGAGAATGCTCTACTTTATGGCAACTGCGATGTAGGTCAAGGTCAGCATCGTGAAAACGAATGCCTGAATTGCGCCTACGAAAAAGATGAAGAAAAAATCGAGTCCAATCGGGAGTCCGAAGTTGTACACGAGGTTGGATACCACGATGATAATGATGCTGCCGCCGATAATATTGCCGAAAAGGCGAAATGAGATGGAGACAATTTTGGAGAGTTCGCCGATGACATTCAGTGGAAAGAAGAAGAGTGAAGAAAGCTTTCCAGCGATCTGTGCGCCCGTGGGTGCACCGGGCTGGGACCAGAGTGGACCCATCAATTCGCTGGTGTAGCCCCCGATGCCTTTGGCGCGAATGCCACAGACGGTTGCGAGTACGACGGCCATGGTGCCGAGCGCGAGCGTGCAATTGATGTCGGCCGTGGGTTCTTCGAACACGTCGAAGGGGGGAAATCCCATGAAATTGGCGATGATTACGAAGAGGAATAGGCAGCAAATGAGAGGGAAAAACTTACGATTTGCCTCGCGAGTCTCAAGTTCTAGCGAGGACGCGACGAGGCCATCAAACGCGCCGACGACGAGCTCAACCAACATTTGGCCTCGGTTGGGTACGAGAGACCGGCGACGTACGGCGAGCCAAAGAATCGCCCAGAGGAATAACATGACAACGAGAGTGTTAAATATGGTTAAGACGTTGATCCCGCCCAGCGGGATAGGCGTACTTGTGCCGGGCACAAAATACCAAATGAGTCTTTCACCTATCCGTTCCATCTGACTGCGTTTCTTCTTTCAGATCGAAGCCCGTTAACCCCAAGAATATCAACACGATCTGAATCGCGAACATCCCGGCTAAAGCCCCTAATAGCCCGTGCATGGTCTCGCGGTCTAACGTAAAGGCCCAATAGAAGCCCAGCGCGTAAAGAACCATACGAATTAGGGTCGAGCGATAAACGGATGAGTTTACTTTGGCGCGCGGCATGAATGCAAGTTTCTCGGCGTTTCGAACGTTCAACCAGAAGGCAATTGCACCGGAAACGCCGCCGATTAAAAGGCCCTTGGCCAAGATCGGATTGAACGGGTACGCAATCCCGGCCGCTAAGAACGTCAGCAGCAATGTAAACCGAATTGCCAATAGTCGAAATCGCGCAAGCATTCTCACGGAATCTCTTTCGCAAGGACACGGTAGGCCAGATATGCACCGGAAGTAACGCCGCCGAGAATCATAGGAATTAAAATCATCCCACCTGCCCCCAACCGGCGGTCCAGCATGATCCCAAACACAACACCAAAACCTATCGCCCCGACCATGACAAAACCAACTTGGCCGACCAATACGAGCGATCGCAAGAAACTGGTGTCGGGAGATTTAGGGGGTGGTGTAGGCATGTGGGGCAATCGATATTAGTCGTATACGTGCGCGAAAGGCCGGAAAGTCGACCCAATCCTATCACTCATGATGCTTCATTCTCCATGCTGCAAATTCAACTTGCGCTGTATCTCAGCTCGCGATTATTGGTCGCATGTAATTCCGCGTGCTACCATCAAATTATTCGTAAATAGGTGGAGAAATCGTCAGCCATGCAGCGCCTTTTTGTTCTTCTATTACTTCCGGTAGCGGTTAATATCAGCGCAGCGCAAACAGAACAATGGTCCCTCGAAGTGGATGCGCCGGCCCCCCCTCCCACGCTCTATCCAACTTCCGATGATCCGGATAGCGTGCTTGTCTCGACCGGCACTCAATTACTCCGTGTCGCGGGCGATGGCAAAACCTTGTGGTCTATCGACCATGACCGCGCGTTGAAAACTTCCGCAACAGCAGCGGATTTGGATGGCGATGGCAAAACGGAAATCGCTGTGGCGAACGACATCGGTCATGTATTCGTGTACGACGCAGATGGCATTCTCGATTGGTCGCATCCCTTCGACACACCAACGGGCGGATTCAAGCACCTGGTCGCTGCGGATGTCCACCCCAACCCAGGTCTAGAGGTGTTGGCTGGATTTGATGATGGATGGCTGAACTGTCTGAGTGCGGACGGCGAATTGCTCTGGCGCTTTTTCGGCGATAAATTTCGCGTTGGCGGCACAGCGGTTGGCGACGTCACAGGCGACGGGTTTACCGATATCGTCTATGGCACGGACAATGGTAACGTCTATTGTCTGAACGGCTGGGGACATGTGCAGTGGCGTTATGCGGAGTACGCGCCGTATGGACGGTCAGGCGTGAACCTGGTAGACCTCGATGGTGATGGCGCAGCAGAAGTGCTGCTCACGAGAAGCAACCAGGGTAGCGCAACCTGCCAGATGGCATTGGACGGGAGAACCGGCGCATTCAAATGGCGCGCACCCACCTTCATGCAAGGCTACAACTCAAACGCAATCGCCGATCTCGATGGCGATGGTTCGTTAGAAGTCGTCCACAGCGATAAGGGCAACCATCTCTACGCCACACGCGCGGACGGATCGCACATGTGGGAAGTAGAACTCGGCGGTCGCGGTATTTTCTGGGCATCAGCCATCGCCGATGTAGACGGCAATGGTCAACTCGACGTAATCGTCGGGGCGCGTGGGAGCGACCCGAATGATAAAGCCTGCGTCTACCGAATCAGTGCAGATGGACAAGTATTGGATCGGCTCGCGCTCGGAAGTAATGCCAACGCAAGTCCGGCAATCGGTGAAATCAACGATGACGGAAAACTCGATGTCCTCGTCGCCGTCGACGGACCACCAAGACTCCTCGCCCTATCATGGGATGGAGACGGCAAAGTCGCATGGCCGAGCGCCCGTGGTGATTCGAACATGCGGGGGACAAGAATCGCCTTGGGAAAACCGAAGGCTTCGGGGAATCGAAAAGATCGCGGCTCGTTCAGTATTGAAGACGCGATAATGTCGCCGATGCTAGGTCCGCGTGGCTTTCAATCATCATGGAACAATGACCCGCCGCCGGAGAATTCGTTCTTGACCGTATCCGCTCGTCGAGAACATGGCGTCATGGAGCATCGCGTGGTTCCAGTCGATTCTACGGAATGGGGTGCGAAGTACGACGTGCATATTGCAGGGTCGAAACCGGTCGACCTAACGGTTTCGCTTCACGCACCGGATGGCTCAACGCTGCGACGAAATTCGACTACACGGCAGCCCGTCTTGTCGGCAAGCAGTCTTACGGAACAGATCGAATTTTATCGTCGCCTAGTGGGTATGCTAGGAGTCAGAGCCGGTGCCGATGTGAGCGGGATCGATGATGATTCGCACAAACTTGCGTCGCTGGCCAAACGTCTAACGAATGCTCAAAAAGGCGACGCGACTCCACTCGAAGTCACTGCAGCGGTCAACGAACTCCGTACATTTAGCGATGAAGTTTCAATGTTCCTGGACGTGTGCCGCCAGTATTGGACTGCGGGCGGTAAGGGGCCTGTCGCGGCCTGGCAGGACACCAATCCATGGGACGATCAGTTCTTGCTCCCAGGATCATCAGACCTTGTGAACGATCCGATAACCGTTACCGCGTTTCGGAATGAATTCGAAGACATCGCAATCAATCTCATGAATATTAGCGCGGAAGCTATCGATGTTCGCTGCACGTTTACTGAGCCTCGATTCGACGCACGACCGAACGCGGAGCCGGATTTAGCGAAACGTGTGACGTTGCGCCGTGGGCTTTCCATTCCCAAGCGAGGTGGCGGCGAAGTGCTCGATGCGTTGCCTGAACTGGATCGTTCGGGCGTCATCACATTACCGCCTCGGGAGATTCGGCAGCTATGGTTGGTGTTCAATACGCACGGGCTAGACGATGGCGAATATGAACTCGATCTTTATCTCGGCTCGTTGTCGCATTCGCCATCGGTGCAGAAGATTCGCATCAAGCTAAACGTCTGGCAAGTCCAGTTGCCCGAAGGCGTGTACTCGCAAATGAATTGGGGGTACATCGACCCAGCGAATGCATCTGACCAGGATTTGCAGAGCATGCTGGACCATGGCATCAGTGTCGCGAATGCGCCTGCGTTGCCGCGGTTGCCCGTCGATGAGAATGGCAAACCAAACGGCGAACCGGATTGGACGACGTTTGATGCGACGTTGGCGCGCGTGCCGAATTATTTTCAGTTGATGTTTCATGGGGAGATGCGTCCTCAATGGCCCAAGGGCATGGATGCCGCCGCAATAGAAGCGGCGGGTGATGCGGCGTTCGCTTCCGGTGTGCAGGCGATGTCCGCGCACTTGTTGTCGCTGGGGTGGGGCTATGATCGTTGGGCGTTTTATCACCTGGACGAGCCGTGGTTGACCGGGTTGACGGTGATTCCACAGTTGCGTGCGTTCTGCGAACGGGTGCGCGCTGCTGATCCGCGCGTACGGTTGTATGCGAATCCAACCGGAAAACTGAAAGTCGAGTATCTCGAAGAGTTCAAAGATCTCATTGACGTGTGGCAACCGGAAATCAATTACTTGAAACGCGATCCGGATTTACTCGAATGGTTTCAGAAGAATGCGAAAACGTTGTGGGCCTATGAAGCGACGGACCCAGGAAAAGAATTGTTACCGTTGGGATATTACCGCAGTCTCGGGTGGCTTGCATTCGATCTAAAATTGTCGGGTGCAGGTTTTTGGGTGTACAAATACCACGATCTCTGGTGGCCGTTGGACGTCGGCAATTGGGCCGTGGTGTATCCATCCGGCGATGAAGTGGTGCCATCGCGCCGATGGGAAGCGTGTCGAGATGGCCAAGAAGATTTCCGCGCGTTATATGTCCTACGCGCAGAAATTCAAAAAGCGCTGGATGGCAATCGAATGGAAGACGTCGAGATGGGCGAGAAATTGTTAGACGAAGCCGTCGCCGCTGTCGCCGGATGGCAGATTGGCACGATCGATGAAATCACACGACAAACGCGCGACTACGAACTCGACTTCGGCCTCCTACAGGAATACCGAGCAAAGATCGCGGACATGATCATTGAGCTACGAGCCCGCGGAGCGCACAGCCCGATTCATTTCCTGGGTGATTGATAGGCGATACTTGGTCGCAATTGTTCTGCATGTGTCTGATCAGCTATGGAGGCGACATCCCTGGGTTGCCTTAGTGCGGGTGGCTGGTTGCGAGCGGGGATTCGTGCACCTATACTCCTTCACCAAACCTCCGGGGCGGAGAAGGGGATTCACTTTGATGATCGATCACTCGCGTATGCGTTGTCTCGTTGCGATTCTGTTAATGGCCTTGATGGTCGCGCCGGTTTGGGCGCAGGCCGAAGATGAAGCGGATCTCAGTGTTCAAGACCGGGTCAACGGCTTCTTTGACGAGTTCGTCAACAGCTTCATCAACAAAGTGCTCTTCTACGGCGTCGGCATGGCGTCACTCGGGCAGGTGGCGGACGGCAACCAATACGCCCTTGATGACGACGGCTACGCATTGCAGACTGGCGACGATGGCGCGACAGCGCAATTTTCAGACAGCGCCGGAAATTTATTGCTGTTCTCCGGGAACGAAGTGCAGACCGTCACGCCGGACGGAGAAGTTGTAGACACCCGCGATGGCACCGTGACCATTCGCTCGATTCCCGTAATTGTGTGTGTGCTATTCCTCGGCGGTTTCTTTTTTACAGTCCGATACGGATTCATCAACCTGCGATTATTCCGGCATAGCATCGACGTGATCCGTGGAAAATTCGATAAGCCGGATCACGAAGGTGAAGTAAGTCATTTTCGCGCATTGACCAGTGCACTTTCCGCGACCGTAGGACTCGGAAATATTTCGGGCGTTGCCGTCGCGATTTCGTTGGGCGGATCGGGCGCGGTGTTCTGGATGTGGTTCACCGCCGTCTTCGGCATGAGCCTAAAGTTTTCGAGCTGTACGTTGGCTCAACTTTATCGTCGAATCGGTGATGACGGTCGTGTGCTCGGCGGCCCGATGGTCTACCTAGAAGAAGGGTTGAAGGAAAAAGGATTCGCGATCCCCGGTAAAGTATTGGCCGTCCTATTCTCCGTGCTCACCATTCTCGCAGCACTGGGTGGCGGCAACATGTTCCAGTCCAACCAGACCTACAGCCTATTTCAATCGCAAGTACTCGGGACGCAGGATGCTCCCGGTTGGGCACCGTGGGTATTCGGCCTCTTGCTCGCCATTCCCGTAGGCATTGTAATCATTGGCGGCATAAAGCGAATCGGCGAAGTGACCGCACGTATGGTGCCCACGATGTGCGTATTTTATTGCGGTGTTTGCGCGACCATAATCCTGCTAAACGTCACGGAAGTACCTGGGCTTTTTGCATCAATATTCTCGCAAGCGTTTAGCAGCGACGCATTGTTGGGCGGATTCATTGGCGTCCTCGTGCAGGGCATGCGGCGCGCAGCGTTCTCGAATGAGGCCGGCATGGGTTCAGCCGCGATTGCCCACGCCGCGGCAAAGACGGATGAGCCGGTTCGTGAAGGCGTAGTAGCAATGATTGGGCCGTTCATCGACACGATCGTTGTGTGCACAATGACGGCGCTAGCCATTCTGATCACCGGTGCACACATGCAAGAGGGACTCGAAGGCATCGAGATTACGGCAGCGGCATTCGGACAACTCGGTTCTGTGGTGCCGTACATTCTGTTTATCGCGGTGTTCGTCTTCGCGTTTAGCTCCGTGATTTCGTGGGGATACTACGGCGAGCGCGCGACCGAGTATCTATTTGGCAAGGCAGGGATACTGCCGTACCGGGCGGTCTACGTCGCAGTGGTCGTGCTCGGGCCAGTGCTGAGCCTGCAATCGGTTCTGGACTTTTCCGATGCGGTCATGCTGAGCATGGCGTTCCCCAACATCGTCGGCATGCTCTTCTTATCCGGTAAAGTGAAAGCGCTGGCCGACGACTATGTCGCACGGCTCCGGTCCGGCGAAATGAAACCCGTCGACGCGGCCTAATCGCTTACGGCAACAGATCCCGGTTTTCTTGTTCGAGTTGTTTGAGCGCGGCCTCAAGTTGTTTTTGAGTGAGGGCGCGTAAGCCGCTCTTACTCATTTCTTCGGCAGCGCGGCCGGCTTGGCGCATGACATTGTCCCGTGCCCCAGCACCGGAAAGGTTCGGGCTGTTGTCGATGATTTCACCGCGCACTTGGCTGAGCCGAGTTTCGGCTGTGAGTTCACCACTGCGAGCCGTCGTATAGAGATCGGGAAATTCATTGGACACCGACGCAAACAATTGAACAGATTGTTGTAACCGTTGCATGGCGTCCGCATATTTTTGGGCAAAAATGAACTGCTCTGATTCACGCAAACCAGCTTGAGCAACATCGAGCGCCGCTTCCGATTCCGCGCGACGTTCATCACGCGCTTCAATTTGGGCGCGCGCATCGAACAATCGCAACTGCGCTTCGCTGTTCAATTTGTCCGCGTTAATAGCGCTCTCGAACGATTTCTCTCCTTCTTCGAGGCGACCATCCTTCATCGCCGCATCGCCCATACGAATGTAGTATTCGGAGATGCGTTCAATGACATCTCTGCGGCCTGGTGCAACGGCCAACACGGCTTCATATTCAGGAATTGCTCTGTCGTACTGTTCGCCATCGAAAAACAGATCGCCAATTTGTTTCTGAAAATCAGGCGTCATGATGCCGCGATCTTCGATTCGCCTATAGGCCGCATCAGTTTCCCGCGCATTGCCCCGCTGGACATAAAAGCGCATCGAATCCAGGAAATACGTCCGTACTTGGCTGTCGGCTACCGCGCTTGCAACGGCGGGTCCGCGCAGGATGGTAAACCAAACATCGGCGACCGCCGCGATCGACCGGCTGGCGTCGTCGGCGAACGAAAGCTTCGCGGTCCCGCGGAAGCCCACGCCGTCTTGATAGTCCTTAAGAATGATGTCCGCATTCCTGTCCGCGTCCGCACGCGCCTCTGCGAAATAGGTCATCGGGTCCACGACTTGACGCTTTTCAGGAGTCCACCGCACGCGCGCAATGTTCTGTTCGACATCAGCGTAGTACAAATCGCGGTACGCCGGATTCGAGTCGGCCAGTGGTGCGCTCAATCGTGCAGCCATTTTGCCGAGAACGCCAAGACGAAACGCATAGTACGGATCGATTCGATCGCCACGCATGGCTTGCAAGAGATCCATTTGCGATTGCAGCGAGATGGTCGGATTGGTGTCCCAGCCCGGCATGAGCGTTGACAATTGATTCGATCCGACCGATGCCCCATCTCTAATATCAGATTTGAGATTCGCAAGGGCAATGCCCTCTTGTTTCGTGATGAGTTCGGCCGACGTTGATACCATCGCGACTTGCGCTTTCGGTCCCCATGCGTGGGCCGACGGCGCGCCAGCGATTGTCACTATGAATGCCAGTGCCAGTGTTGCAATTCTCATCATCGCCCCAACCTCTTCACGTCCGTGTGCCGCTTGCAACCCTCGCATTAGACCGAGTCTCCCGCTTCCGGCGGTGCCTGCCGTTGCATCGATCGTTCCAGCTGATCGACAAAATTCTCTATCTCGACGGTCTCACCCGATGGTTCGGCCAGTTCCAGATACCGCCGAATCTCGCGAATGCCGTCCTTCATGTTTTGTTCGGTAATAAACAAGAGTCCATTTTCCAAATACGCCGGCGCATATGCAGAGTCGGCCTGTCTTGCCGCGCGGAATTGATCACGCGCTTCGGCATACGACTCCAGAGCGACTGAGACGCGACCCAAGGTCGTTTGCCGTTCGGCTTCGTCGGTCCCCGTCAGCCGCCGCGACGCCTTCTCCATCAGAGACGATGCGGATTCCGGATTGTCGTCGGAGAGATAGAAGTCGGCAGCCTTAACGGCGGCGAGTGTCGAATAGTCGCCGCCTTTGGTGACGAGCGTTTCGAATTCACGTGCGGCCCGGCGACCTTCGCCGAGTTCTTTGAGGCACAGCGCATGAAAGTACGTGGCCGCTGGAGTCGCATCAGGCAACTCCATAGCCCGCAAGAGCCGTGGTTCCGCCTCTGGGAACATTCCCTGAGATATTAACGTCACGCCAAGTTGCGTAAGCACTTCCGCTGTAACCGACGTTTCTTGTTGCACAGCCGAAGCCAAATGTTCAACCGCCGTTTCGGAATCGGCGCGGAGTCCCGCGACGAGACCGTATGCAGCATTGACGTTTCCGTCGTTGCTCTGGTTCAAGGCGAGTCGTGAGAGATCGCTTTCGGCAGTATCGAGTTCGCCTTCCAGCGCTTTGGCCACGCCGCGTGCCACACTCGCATCAACATCACCCGGGCGAATCGAAAGAACTCTCTCAAGCGCCTCCACTTGCCCTTCGCTATCCCCACGCGCACCACGCGCCAAGGCCAGAAGGTACCAGTAGTCGGCATTCTCCGGTTGGCTTTCAACGAGGCGCTGTAGCGAATCGATTTGTGCATCAATTCCGTCAGCGTTTCCATTTTGCGCGAGACTGACAACCGTCATAATACCGGCGTCTTCTCTTTCAGGCGCGGCTTTGTGAGCGCGTCGAAATGATTCAGCCGCTTGAGGATAACTGCGAGTCGTCCAATGAATTTTTCCCAGCTCCATGTGGGCCCGCGCGTTACCCTCATCCTTGGCCACCACGTCGTTGAGCATACTGGTCGCCTCGCTGAGCCGGTTTTCCTCGATAAGTTTCGCGGCCTGCGAGACGGGATCTCGTGCGACAAGCGTGAGTACCAAAGCCAGTCCCGTTACGGCGACAACAGCCAACAGGCCAAGACCAATATAGATCGGCGTACGACTCTGCGCAGCGACAACTTGTTTTTCCTGGGCGATCTTTTGCCCGGTAAGCAAGTTGGTGCCGCAAGCAACACAGATAATGTCGCCTTCTCGGACCAATGCGCCACAGCTCGAACAGTTTTGGCTAGGGGCCGAGTGTCCGCCAGGTGGTTGCGATGCTCCTTTGCGGAGAAATCCCCCGCAATGGACGCAATTGTCTAACTTAGGGTCGGTGAGTTTCCCGCAATACGGGCAATTCTTCATGCTGGCCAATTCGACATCCTCTCGATAGCCACTCTATTCCGTGCGGCGAATCGCGTTACGTTCCGTCTGGAAACGATTCACCACATTTACGGCACTGCGGAGCATCCATAGGACTTCGGCCACCACACACGCGGCACCGGCGCCTAAACAACGATGGTAAAACGATCGCCGTGATATAGCCCATCACAGATAGCATGACCACGACGTACGTTAACCCGGACATGCCGACCGTGCTCCGTCTCGCCCAATTCTACCACGGACCAACCGGCGTAACGCCTAGTGCCCCAATGGTTTTAGCCGCCAGTCTAGTCTGGCTCCCGGCTTTTTGTCAACAGATTCCTCTCGCCATCGAAATGGTGCTTCGAGGAATACCAGGTCGCTAGGCAGATCTGAGCCGAACTACGGCGTAAGTTCAATCGTTCCAATACATAACGAGCATGACAGGGGGAGAGAGTAGGCGTCGTTCTTTGAGGGGAGTGCCACGAGAGAGGTCTGAGCAAAGCCGAACAATCTTCTCAAGTTTGACCGTGTTGAGGTACTAGTATGCCGCGAAGGCTCGGATACCCGGCAACGGCGCGGTATCGAGTACCTTCAGACGGAGCGCTCTTGTCTCGATTGCATCGATATTGTGAATTCGCTTCCGTCCGATGGAAGTTCCCTTGCTAATCACGACCCACGCATCATCCTGCCACGACTCGATTTGATACTGCCGCACACGCTGCCCGCGGTCGAGTTCTTCTTTAATTTTGACATGGTCCACATTTGTCGGCTGCCCGAAATCGAGAACGAGCGCATTTCCCTCTTCCCATCGGTTCTGACTTGATACCTTCCCCTTTGGCTCCGCAAAACGGTCGTACAAGTTCGCACCGAATGTCTTGAGCATTGCAACTTCCGCGTCCGACAATAGCCCTCGCATGTCAGGCGTGAGGTTCACTAATAAATTTGATCCCAGTGCAACGGAACTGTCGTACGCTTCCATCATCTCTTCAGGAGTTTTGAGCGACTCATCGGTGCCAGGTGCCCAAAACCAATGGGGGCGCGTGTGAATATTCGACTCCGGAATGAACCAACCCTCAGCGTATTCCGGCAACCAATTCTCGCGTCCCTCGCCGAGAGAAACTTCGTTCCACAATGGGTATGGCGCGCGGCCCTGTTCGCTGCCCGACCAACGGACATCCGCATCGCCCCCGCCCATGATGACCGCCTTGGGCTGCAACCGCCGCACCAACTCCGAAATCCGGTCGGCATAGATTCCACCCGTGGGCGCACCTGTCTCGTCGATCACATCAGGCATGAACGGGTTGTACGCCCCATCAAACCACACCACTTCCAAATCCCCATAGTTAGACAAGAGTTCCGTTAATTGATTCATGAAGACTGGAAAGTACGCCTCAACATCACCCACCAGTTTCCGCTCACCCAAGGGATCCGGCGTACTCGTGCAACCGAAGTGGGTATCGCCCGAACTGAGGTACAGCCCCGGAGAGATACCGTGTTTCCGCGCGGAATCCACAAACATGCGTACAACATCTCCCGCACCGTTCTTCCAGGGTGATTGCTGCACCGAATAATCGGTCGTCTCCGTAGGCCAGAGGCAATATCCATTGTGATGTTTCGCCGTGAGGATGATGTGTTTTGCGCCGATCGATTTCGCAGCGCGCATCCACTGATCCGTGTCCAACGCAGTTGGATCGAACAGATCCGCGGCCGGCACCGTCAGATAGTCGCCGCCGTTCTTATCAAGATAAGACGCAGGCCCGAAATGCACGAAACAACCGACTTGATTCTCTTGATACCGCAACTGATTCTCGGAAGGATGTACATCATCCAACTCGATATAGAACGACTCCAGAAATTCTTGAGGCGACCCTTCGAAATCCGCCCACTGCAAATCCCCGGCGTATTGTTGGTCACCCCCGGTGTAATACACGATCGTCCTGCCCTGCCATTCGCATAGTTCTACATCCGAAGCGTTGCGCTCGCGGATTTCCGGCGGACGCAATCGATGTACCCTATTCTCGGGATCGAACGTCGCTACCGGACGCGTCACCGGTGCATCCTGCCAATGAATCAGATCTTTTGATCGTGTCACGCGCGTTTGGTAGAACCGGTCACCGAGAGCTTGCAAATACAACGTATAGAAATAATCGCCTTCGTAATATAACGCCGGGCCGCCCACATACTTTTCCTCGCCGTAAAGCGCATCGGCGATCGGCTCCCACTGCACCAAGTCGTCCGATTCGAAATACTTAAACGTAAACGAAGGCCACGCCGGATCGTTGCTCTCAATCAGTAGAACAAATCGATCCGCTCCCCGGCACACCGACACGTTGAAAAACTTCTCGTGTGGCTGCGCCTCCAATACCACAACAGGCTTCGACCAATTCACGAGATCATCACTCGATACCATCGAGATTTTGGTGATCTGCCACTTCTTTTCCGTGCCCCAGTCGCCTGCAAAAACATAGACACGATCATCATGGACCAGTGCCATGCCCAGCCCGTGGCCCGTAAACGGAATCGATACAATTCGATTCCCCGCCATGTCGCGAATGCGGACTTCGTCTCGAGTGAAATGACTCCCGTCGGTATCGCCTGGATTTTCCCACTGCTTCTGCCAATTCTCTAGCAAGTAAAACTTGTCTTTAAACACGAACGGAGTCACTTCAACGAGTGGCGAGTCTAGCTTGCCTTTGTACTCGAGCGGATTGACCCAATCATCTGCACATGCAGGGGAATCCCACACACCAAGTAACAAAGCCAGAAGAGTAAGGACTATCACCGGTTTCTTGTCACATAGGCCACACATCGTTTCGGGTATCCTTTTAGACATCGTTTTCGCTGACATATCGTGAATTCGTCGTTCCGCAACGTAGCAAGAACTCGTGGATCGTCACAACAATTCGGATTCATGCGTTGGTCTCGGATACCTGGTAAGATTCCCCTTTCGTTTGGATTGGTGCAGTGCACCTTCCTGTGATTACCCGCTTTTTAGGAGACCCTAACTCGTTATGGACAGACGAACATTTCTAACTTCGAGCGCCGCGATAGGTCTTGCGGCCACCGCGCAAGCGCAACCCAAAAAAACGTATCAGGCTAAGACGAGTCCGTGGCCGATCTCGCTGAACACGAGTACGATTCGCCCCGCGACTTTGGAACAAAAAATCGACGCAGCGGCGAAGGCGGGCTATGACGCAATCGAACCCTGGATCGACGATATCGAAAACCACGAAAAGTCAGGTGGAAATCTGAAGGATTTGGGCAAATCGATTCGTGATAAAGGTCTCTTCGTGCCAAATGTCATCGGATTGTGGGGTTGCATGCCTGAGAGCGACGACGCTTTCCAGGCGTCGCTTCCGGAAACACGGGAACGGATGAGGCGTGCCGCCGACATCGGGTCGCAACACGTCGCGGCGATTCCCGCGCCGGATCGTGCGAATTTCGATCTGAAGGAAGGTGCGCGGATGTACCGCGAGTTGTTGCGCATCGGACGCGAAGATTACAACATCACGGTCGGGTTCGAGTTTATCGGATTTCTCAAAGGCGTCTATCGATTGGGGCAGGCATCTGCGATTGCGATGGACGCGAACGATCCAACCGCATGCCTCATCGCGGACACGTTTCATTTATACCGCGGCGATTCCGCGTTCAAGGGCGTACGCCATCTTCGAGGGAGCTTCATCGGAAACTTCCATTTTAACGACGTACCCGATACGCCGGAGCGCACTGCGATGGGGGACGAACACCGCATTTATCCCGGCGATGGCATTTTGCCACTTGAAGAATTATGTCGTGATCTCGTCGCGATCGATTATCGCGGGCCGCTATCGCTCGAGCTGTTCAACCGTGCGCACTGGGAACAGGACCCGTACGAAGTCGCGAAGACAGGCCTCGACAAGACGCTCGGCGTGATTCATGCGGCACTCTCGTAGAAAGGATGTAGAACTTGGGCGATGAAAACCGAATATCGCGTCGACATCTATTGAGTACGAGCGCGGCAGCCGCGACTGCGGGACTGACAGCAACGGGTGCTGCTGCGGACGATTCTGAATCGTTGGGCGACGACGATACGCTCGGAAATGTGTTGACGTCTTCTTATGAATCCTATGCCGGACATGATGTAACCACGGACGCTGTGCATGCCGGTGAGGACAGCGGTTGCTCGTCCTATCCCATTCACCAAGGCACGACGAACCGTGGTCGATACTCGCGCGATGGAAACCCCACGATTGATTCCGTCGAAGTCAAAATTAAGCGACTCGAAGGCGCCGAGTTTGGTCTCGGTGCGGCGTGCGGAATGGCGGCGATTAGTCAAACCTTGCTCACCTTTCTCAAGCAAGGTTCCCGGATGGTGTATCACCGGTGCGTCTATGACGGAACGATTGGGTTGGTGGATTCGGTCTTGACACCCAGCGGAGTCGATTGTGTTTCGATTGATATGACCGACCTGAACCAATTGAAAAAGGCGCTGTCGAAGAAAACCGATGTCGTGTACTTCGAAGTACACAGTAATCCGACCCTGGATGTGGTTGACGTGACGGAGGCCGTGAAACTTGCGCACGACGCAGGCGCGATGGTTATCGTGGACAACACATGGCTTTCGCCGTACCTGATGCAGCCGCTCGCGTTAGGTGCGGATATCGTGATTCACAGTGCGACCAAATACATGATGGGTCATGGCAATGGACTTGTCGGCATCGCCTGCGGCCCCCGTGAATTGCTCGAACAAGTACAGCGAACCCGCAAGTATGTTGGTGGCATCATGGCACCGATGAATGCTTTTCTTCTTCATCAAGGCTTGAAAACGTTGCCCATGCGAATGGATCGCCACTGCGCCAACGCTATGAAGGTGGCCGAATTTTTGGGCGGTCATCCGAACGTCAAACGGGTCCGCTATCCAGGTCTCCCTGGCGATCCCGGACACGCCGTCGCCAAGGGCCAGCTCAACGGATTCGGCGGCATGTTGGGATTCGAGACCAAGACAGAAACCGATCTGTCGGTAAAACTCTGTAAGAAATGGATCAGCCTGGGCGATGTTGAGACCTTGGTCGCAAGGTATCGCGAAGATGAACGAAGGGGCATCCCGGAGGGGTACTATCGTATGTCCGTGGGCATCGAAGATCCAGACGATATCATTGCCGATCTGAAACAGGCGCTGACCTTGCCACGCTAGTTAGAACCGACGTGCCCATTGGATTCATGGCGTTCCGGTGAGCGCCACCGCTACGAAAACCTTCTCGCCTCTTGCAGGCGCCGCGTTAATCTAAACCAGGGAGGCGATAAGAAACATGCGAGCGTACGAGATTCAAGAATTCGGTATCGATGGTCTGCGAATTGCGGAGAGAACAGATCCAGAACCAGGGCCAGGTCAAATCGTGGTGAAAGTGCATGCCTCTTCGCTGAACTTTCGCGACTTAATGATGGTTCAGGGCATGTACAACCCGCGTCAACCGTTACCGCTCATTCCCAATTCGGATGGCGCGGGCGAGGTCGTTGCTGTGGGTGAGGATGTTACACGGGTGGCGGTCGGTGATCGCGTCTGCGGAATTTTTGCGCAAGGTTGGATCGATGGACAGCCTACACGCGAAAAGGTTGGTGGAACGACGTTGGGCAGTCCGTTAGACGGTATGTTGACGGAGTTGGCGGTCTTGGACGCGGATGGCGTTGTGCCGATTCCCGCACACTTGGCCTACGATGAAGCCGCGACATTACCCTGTGCAGGCGTAACGGCATGGAGCGCGTTGTATCGTCACGGCAATCTCCAGCCGGGCGAAACGGTTCTGGTCTTGGGCACGGGTGGCGTGTCGATGTTCGCGCTGCAGTTTGCGAAAGCGGCGGGCGCGCGCGTAGTGGTGACGTCGAGTAGCGATGCAAAACTCAAGCGCGCACGCGAATTGGGCGCAGACCATTGCGTGAATTACCGGGACACGCCGGACTGGCATAAACCGGTACGGGAATTCACGGGTGGTGTGGGCGTGGACCATGTGATCGAAGTTGGAGGTGTGGGAACGCTAGGCAAATCGTTGCGCGCGGTTCGGATGGGTGGCACCATAAGCCTCATCGGCGTACTAGCCGGACGCGATAATCAATTGGATTTGACGGCGGCACTGATGCAAGACGTACGCATTCAGGGTGTGATCGTGGGTTCCCGAAAAAGTTTTGAAGATATGAATGCAGCGATTGCCGCGAACGAGATCAAGCCGATTGTCGACCAGGTGTTTCATTTCGATGATGCGCCATCCGCGTATCGGTTGATGGCAGAAGGCGGACATTTCGGCAAAATCTGCGTCAACATAGGTGGATGATTAACATCGAAGACGAAATTCGCCGCTCGCTGAACGTTCAGCGTGAGGGATTGTCGCGTCTAATTGATCGACTGGACGGATCGGCTGCACGCGCCGCAACGGTGTTGCATGAACGCACCGGTCGCGTGTTCACGCTAGGCGCAGGAAAAACAGGAATCGTCGCGCAGAAGATCGCCGCCACGCTATCGAGCACCGGAGTCCCCACCTACTTTCTACATCCGGTCGAAGCGATGCATGGTGACTTGGGCTTGGTCCGTGAAGGCGACATCATCGTGGCGGTTTCAAACAGCGGTGAAACGCCAGAGGTCTTGCGTGTCCTACCGCATATCGTTGAAATTGGCGTCACCATCATCGCACTCACTGGCGCGACGGAATCAAGTCTCGCCCGGTTCAGCGACGTAGTGGTCGACGTTAGTGTCGACCGTGAAGCGGACGCCCTAAACCTCGCGCCGACCGCAAGCACAACCGCCGCAATGGCCATGGGCGATGCGTTAACCTCCGCCGTGATGAAGCTGAGCGGGTTCACCCTGGAACAGTACGGGCGGAATCACCCTGCGGGCAGTATCGGCACCTTGCTGCTGGCGCGGGTGTCGGATTTGATGGTGCCCGCCGAACGGTGTCCGATCGTGAATGATACGGTATCGTTGCGGGACGCCATTTACGTGTTGTCGTCCATGCGACTAGGCGCAGTGTTCGTGACGGATTCGGATGGCGTGTTGTGCGGCATCGTAACGGACGGCGATCTGCGGCGTGGACTTGAAAACGCGCAGAGCGATTTAGATGGTCCGGTGAACCGCATCATGTCGTCCAACCCGAAGACGATAGGCACCGACATTCGGGCCGAGGAAGCCATGCGCGAGATGGAAGTCCACGCGATTTCCGTGTTGCCCGTTATAGATGACAATGGAAAACCGATTTCCGCTATTCATTTGCATGACCTCGTGAAAGCTGGATTGGGGATTCGGTCGCAATCAGGAGAGTCATCCAAATGAAGGCGGCAGACAACCGACTGCTGTTCATTGCCGGGCCTTGCGTGATTGAGAGCGAAGGCTTAGTAAATGAGATCGCCGCTGCGCTTAAAGAGATGGTGGCTGAGTTCGACGTGGATTTCATTTTCAAAGCGAGTTTCGATAAGGCCAATCGGACTTCGGTCGATTCGTTTCGCGGTCCCGGCTTGGACGCTGGATTACAGATCCTCGCACAAGTGAAGGGCCAATTCGGCTTGCCGGTGTTGAGTGACGTGCATGACGTTGGGCAGGTCGCTCCAGCGGCCGAGGTCTTGGATGTCTTGCAGATTCCTGCATTTCTGTGTCGTCAGACGGACCTGCTTGTTGCAGCCGGAAAAACCGGTAAAACAGTGAACGTCAAAAAGGGCCAGTTCGTAGCGCCACAGGATATGCAGTACGCCGTGAACAAAGTGCGCAGTGCTGGTCCCGCGGAAGTATGGCTGACCGAGCGCGGTGCGAGTTTCGGGTACCACAATTTGGTCGTGGACTATCGTAGCCTTTCCATCATGCGGGAGCTGGGTTGCCCAGTGATCTTTGACGCAACTCACGCCGTACAGATTCCAAGCGCTGGAGGCGTTTCTTCAGGTGACCGTCAGTATGTGACGCCGTTGACGAGGGCGGCAGCAGCGTATGGAATCGACGGACTGTTCATCGAGGTCCATCCGGATCCACCATCAGCAAAATCGGACGGCGCGAACTCGTTGTACTTACGTGATGTGCCGGTGCTATTGGAACAGATCACCAAAATTCGGCAGGCGCTTCTCGCGTAGGATTTAGCCACAGATGCACACAGATAAACACAGATGAAACGAACCGAGGAAACCAGTTGCGACTACATTCAATTCTGTGTTCTCGCCTTTCGGACATTCCACAAACGTAAGGAATTACGATTGTGTCCTTCAATTCGTGCCTGCGCTCTCCTCCGTCTTTCCTGCGAAGGCGGGAATCCAGAGGTATATCAGCCGATTGCGCTCTCTCACCGGATCTCCGCTTTCGCGGGGATGACGGCAAGATCGCCTTTGAAGGCGTAGGTCCTCACCCATACGATGGGGCGAACTTGTCTATGGCATTCGCGCGCAGGTCAAAGTGAAAAATGGTGGCAACAACTTGTAGTGGAGAGTACTATGCGAAGTCTGACCATATTTATTCTTCCAGTCCTCGTCTTGGTCGTCACGTCATGCCCCTCCGGTGCATTCGATCAGGATCCTTTCGACGCTGTTCGAGATTTAACAGGTGTGCTTGCTGTCTTCCCCGGCGCGGAAGGATTCGGGACGGACACGTCTGCGGGACGAGGCGGCACAGTCATCCGGGTCACGAACCTCCTCGATGAGGGGGCTGGAAGTCTGCGGGCCGCGTTGGAGACGGCGGGAGCCCGGACCATCGTGTTTGAAGTGGGAGGCGTCATCGATGCCGCGCGCGCGATGGTCATCGCGCATCCTTTCGTCACAGTCGCGGGTCAGTCCGCCCCTTCACCGGGCATCACCATCATCGGCGCTGGCTTGGCGATCGTTACGCATGATGTGCTGATTCAACACATTCGCATTCGGGTGGGCGACCGGCCTGAGGGGCCTGACCCGGGAGGCCGTGACGGCATCTCCGTCACGGGGACGCCGGACGGCGAGGCAGACGTAGGAAACGTGGTCATCGACCACTGTTCTATAAGTTGGGCCATCGACGAGGGGTGTAGCACGTGGAATCCTGGGGTGCATGACGTGACGTTCCGGCAATGCATCATTGGTGAGAACCTTTCGGAATCGCTTCATCCGAAAGGCGAACACTCCAAAGGGATGCTCATTGGGGATCACACCCGACGGATCAGCGTGATCGGCAATTTGATGGCGCACAACATGCAGCGCAATCCGCTCATTAAGGGCGATGTCAGCGTGCTCATCGTGAACAATCTAATCTACAACTCCGGCCAGTTGGCCATTCACTTTAGCGACCCGGAGGGTAGCGGGCCGTCTCGCGCGACGATCATCGGCAATGTGCAAATCAAAGGGCCGGACACGCTTCGTATTGTGCCGATAATATGGAGATCCATCGACACGAAGCCGGGCAGCCAAATCTATCGGAGGGACAACCGCGTTGGAAAAAGCTCGGACTCGACCAAAGGGTTGCTCGGATCCGAACCGCCCGTGAGCGTCGACCCGCTTGCGCTGCGCACGTCAGGAGACGTCGCGGAGTGGGTCCTCTCGACGGCTGGATCGAGACCGTCGGACCGCGACGAGACCGACCTACGCATCGTGAGCAACGTGCGAAACGGCGATGGTGGAATTATCGACAGCCAGGACGAAGTCGGTGGTTTTCCCACCGCCACAGCAGTCGCCCGACCGTTGGTGATACCCGATGACCCTTCAGCCGACCCCGATGGAAACGGCTACACGAATCTTGAAGAGTGGCTTCACGCATTGGCGGCCGAAGTGGAAGGCCGCTGAAAGGACTCGCGGCGGTTTTCAGGCTGCCACCGCCGAAAGGCGGAACTCCAAACAGTATAGAACACTTGGAGTTCATGAGAGCGACCCACCGGCGTGCCAAGACCCGGTAAGACTTGCTACAATTGGGCGGCTGTCAATGGCATTCCTTCAAATCACGGCGGCCCCGCACGTCGACAGTACGCATAGCAGGCGGCCAATGTAGAATCTGCAGACACCAAATCGGAAAATTGAATGCGTAGAAATATCGTACATGTCGGCGCTGGAAACCTCAGTTATGAAATTCGTGAGATTGTGGGGGTCGCGCACGAGATCGAATCGCTGGGCCAAGAAATCACCTGGGAGAATATCGGCGATCCGGTCCAGAAGGGTGAGCAGGTTTCGGAGTGGATGCGTGAAGTAATCCACGGGCTCGTGGATCGGCCTGAATCGTGGGGCTATTGTCATTCGGCGGGCATGCTCGAAGTACGCGAGTTTCTTGCTAGCCGGGTCAATGTGCGAAAGGGCGGCGTCCAAATCTCGACGGAAGACATTTTGTTCTTCAATGGGCTTGGCGATGCAGTGGGAAAGATCTACGGTTTCCTTCGGCGAGAAGCGCGCATCCTCGGCCCCTCGCCCGCATATAGCACACACTCATCGGCCGAATCGGCGCACTCGGGGTATAACCACTTAACCTACGATCTCGATCCGCATAACGGGTGGTTGCCCGACCTCGATGACATCCGCAACAAGGTGAAGTACAACGATTCCATTGCCGGCATTTTGATTCTCTCACCGGACAATCCAACGGGCGCGGTTTATCCCAGAGCAATGCTGGAAGAGATCGCGGAGATCGCTCGTCAGCATGATTTGTTCATCATCACGGACGAGATCTACGCGCACATCGTGTACAACGGCCAGTCGCGGCTGCATCTTAGCGAGTGGATAGGCGATGTCCCCGGGATCGCGATGCGGGGAATCAGCAAGGAATACCCGTGGCCCGGATCACGGTGCGGCTGGATAGAAATTCTGAACAAAGACCGCGATGATAATTTCGCAACGTACGTAGAGAGTCTGTTTGCATCTAAACGACTCGAAGTCTCGTCGACAACATTGCCACAGATGTCGATCCCGCTCATCATCGGGGATGATCGCTACAGCGGACATCTAGATCGCCGCGAACAAATGTACGAAGCGCGCGCTCAGGAAATGTATGACGCCTTCGCGGATTGCGATGCGGTCGTCGCGAACAAACCGAGCGGCGCATTCTACTTCACAGTGATGTTCAAAGAAGGCGTACTGAACGGCCATCAGACGCTGCCTATTGAAAATGCAAAGATACGGGCACGAATCGAGACGTTGGTCGAGAATGTGGCAGCAGACAAACGTTTCGTCTATTACTTGATGGGGGCCACGGGCATTGTGGTGGTGCCGCTGTCGGGTTTCCAGTGTTCGCATGACGGGTTTCGCATGACATTGCTGGAGACGGATGACACGAAACGGGCCTGGATACAGAAGACACTACGGACGGCAATCGACGATTATATCGGCGGTGCGAACGCCACGATAAAGCCGACACAAGTTCAGACAGCCTAACGTGTTACACTGGCAAGTCTGGCCACGCTGTAACGCTTGGCCTTGTGGAGGGTAGGATTTCCGCTGAGGTTATCCATTAGGAAGAAAGGGACGCACCATGAAACTGAAGACACTTTCGAGTAGTAATCGTCCGGCTATGGCGTTTGTTGGACTGCCGTTCGATCCGACCACGCTGATCATCCAACTGATTCTCTTTATAATCAGAACCATCTTAGGCGGCGGTTTCGGATTCCCAATCTAGTCGCTACGAGAACATCTGTTCCATCAGCATAGACGGCCCCGGGCATCAGCGCGGGGCCGTTTTCGTATACGGAAAGACCTATCCGTGTGACAATTCCACACGATGATAGTAAATTGAGTGACGATCTAGACGATGTGACAAGGAGAAAGGTATCTATCATGAAATCCACACTGCGAATTCAATCGAACAGACCCGCAATGGCATCGGAGCCGTTTCTGGGGCAAATCATTATCTTCTTCTTTCAATTACTCCGTTTTCTGTTCGGCTTCAGAGATGTCGGAACGATCATCGTATAGCGGTTCTACAATCCAGCTCATTGGTTATGACCCCGCAATTCGATGCGGGTCTTCGTCCTTCGTCTAGGACAGAATGAGACCTCATGGCAATTGAGCTTCGTCCGGCAAATCCCCAAGATGCGTCTGCTGTCGCGCGTGTCTGTCTACTGGCTGGTGGCGGCGCATTTGAATTTCTCTATGGCGGACTGCGCGCACAGACAGATGCCGAGTCGTTATTGACCGGATTATGCGCGCTGGACAACTCGCCGTATTCCTATCGGCGATTCACGATGGCGGAGTGCGACGGTGAAGTTGTCGGCGGAATCAACGCCGTCTCGATGAACGACCTGAAAGAAGCCGACCTTACTGTTCTACCCGCACTGAAAAACGAACTCGGACTGAGGATGTTCGCGATCCTCCGCTATTCGTTCCGGCGCATTCGGCTTGGCCTACGCATGCAAGGCCAGCACCCCCCGACCGATTCACTCATTCTAGCGAACGTCGCGGTGTTTCCCGGTCACACAGGACAAGGCATCGGTGCAAAGCTGGTGCAACATGTCCTCGATCGGGCCGTAGCAGACGGCTATCCCAGCGTATGCCTCGTCGTTTGGGATACAAATGATCGTGCGCGAACCCTCTACGAGCGCAAGGGATTTAAGCGAGTCGATTCAGCACCGTTCAAGCCGCTAGGAAACTTAGAACATCGCGCACGGGAATTGATGGTGGCGGAGGTTGGCGAGACCGCTTAGTCCTTCGACGCGCGCGGGTCTAAAGCGTCGCGGAGGCCGTCGCCAAGGAAATTGAGCGAAAACAAAGTTGCGGATAACGCGATGCTGGGAAAGATCAACAACCATGGATATTCTTCCATGAGGTCGGCACCGTCTTTGATGAGGACACCCCACGAACTTTGCGGGGCCTGCACGCCGAGTCCGAGAAAACTGAGCACAGCCTCGAACAGCATCACGCGCGGAATCGTCAGTGTTGTGTAGACGATGATCGGGCCGAGCGCGTTGGGGATAAGATGGCGCAGGATGATGCGTCGTGTGCTCAACCCCATCACGTAGGTCGCTTCAATGTATTCTTTTTGTTTGAGCGAGATGACTTGGCCGCGCACGATACGAGCCATGGTCAGCCATTCGACGGCACCGATCGCCATGAACAGTAAGATGATGCTGCGACCGAGGTATACGGTCAGGATGATTACGAACACGGTGAAGGGCAGCGTGTACAAAATATCGACGATACGCATCATGACGGAGTCGATGCGTCCGCCGAGGTAACCGGAAATCGCGCCGAAGAGTACCCCGACGGTGAGGGATACAGCAGTCGCGGCAAAGCCGACCATCAACGAGATGCGGCCTCCGTCCATGACGCGCGTCAACACGTCGCGACCGAGCAAGTCAGTGCCGAACCAGTGGCTCGCGGATGGCGACGTGGGGCCGAGTTCGAGGTCTTGTACTTCGATGCCGTAGGGGGAAATCATCGGGACAATTGCGGCGAGTAGCATCATGATGACGAGGATAATCACACTGGCGACGGCGAGTTTATTCTTGCGAAGGCGAAACCATGCATCGCGCCACAACGAAGTGCCTTGTTCAATCTGATTCGGGTCGATTTCTGTGATGACCGTCATCGCAGTGTCCTATTCATACCGGAGGCGCGGATCCATCCACGCTTGTACGATGTCGACCAGTAAGTTTAAGAACAGAATGAGCGTCGCATAAAACAGTACGACGCCCATGATCATGGTGTAGTCGCGACTAAAAGCCGACTCGACGAACTCGCTGCCGAGACCAGGTATTTGAAAAATCGTTTCGACGACGAAGGAACCTGTGAGCATGCCAGCGGTCGCGGGCCCCATGAACGCGACGACAGGTTGCAGTCCACCGCGTAATCCGTGCCGCACAACGACACGCCATTCGGACAACCCTTTGGCACGTGCAGTACGAATGAAATCCTGGGAGAGCACTTCGAGCATCCCCCCGCGACTGAGGCGTGCGATGTAGGCGGCGTAGGTGGCGCCGAGCGTGATGGAAGGAAGAATTTTGTCTGCGGGTTCATCCCAACCGGATACCGGGAGCCAGCCCAACCACAATGCGAACACGAGAACTAACAAAGGCCCCAACACGAAATTGGGAATGCAGATGCCGATCATGGCCAACGACATGGGGGTGTAATCTCGCCACGAATTGGGCTGTAGCGATGCGACGATTCCCGCGAGTAATCCGATTCCTGCGGCGATGATGATGGCGTAGAACCCCAACTCAAGCGAAGTCGGGAAGCGGTAGAGAATCCATTCGGTTACTGTGCGGCTCGGCTTTTTGAACGAAGGGCCGAGGTCGCCACGGACGAGGCCTTTCCAAAAATTGAGGTATTGTTCGCCGAGTGAACCATCGAGGTTGTACGCCTTTTCGAGCGCGAGCAAGACTTCGGGCGACACCGCGCGTTCTGAATCGAATGGGCCGCCGGGTGCCATACGCACCATAAAAAACGTGAGGGTAACGATCAGAAAGATGACGGGGATGAATTCGAATAACCGACGGACGATGTACTTAAGCATGAGAAAAGAAACCGTGCGCTATTCGACGGCTTCGAGCGACATGCCCTGGTAAAATCGGTGGTCGAGGAGATTGTGTTCCCAGCCCTGCACTTCGGGGCGTACGAGCATTTTGCGGACATACTGATAAATCGGCAGGATCGGCATTTCGGCGTTGAGGATCTCTTCAGCTTGTTGATACAGCGCGTATCGTTCTTCATTCGTCGGCGCGCGCCTCGCCTTATTCAGTAGGTCATCGTACTCCGCATTTTTCCAGCCCGTGTTGTTGTTCCCGTTGCCCGATTCCATGCACTCCAGAAAACTAATCGGAGCGACATAGTCGCCAATCCAACCGGCGCGAGCGATGTTGTAATCGAGCGTTCGCCGCGTCGCCAAATACACTTTCCAATCCTGATTCACGAGTTCGACTTGAATATTGAGTTCTTCGTTCCACATCTGTTGAATCGTTTCGGCGATGAGCTTGTGATTATCTTGGGTATTGTAAAGTAATTCGATCGACGGAAAATCCTTGCCGTCCGGATAACCGGCTTCGGCCAACAGCTTGCGCGCCGCGTCGGGATCGAACTCCAATCGAGTGGTGGCGCTAAACCCGTTGGGGTCCGGCGGCGAAAAAGCATGAGCAGGTTTTTCGCCGGATATAATGACATATTCGCAGAGGCGTTCACGGTTCATGGCCAGGGACAGGGCTTGCCGCACACGAACATCGTCGATGGGCTTTTCGGTAACGTTGAGCATGTAATAGTAGGTGCCGTAGTAGGGAAAAATGTTCAGCACGCCGGTTTCGTCTTTTTGATAAGTAGGCACTTTACTCAGCGGCATCTCGTACGTCATGTGGAGTTCGCCGCGGCGGAAATTGCGTTCTTCCGTTAGCTGGTCATCGACGGGATAAAAGTGAATTTCGTTTAGTTTGACGTTGTCCCAATAATTCTCGTTCCGCTTCGCGACGATAACCCTGTCCGGTTCCCATTCCGCCAGCATGAACGGGCCGTTACTGACGAGGTTGCCGGGTTGGGTCCATTTCGTGCCGCGCTCGGTCATTTCTCCATGCGCTTCAACCGCTCTTTGGGGGATGGGATACCAAGTGTAGTGCGCGTGCATGGCCAGGAAGTAGGGCGCTGGGTATTCAAGGTTTACTTCCAGAGTATGGGCGTCGATGGCCTTCGCGCCTACTTCAGAAAAGTCGGTGACTTCCTCTTCGTGGAAGGCCCGCGCATTTTTCATAATGTACAACATGCTGGAGTAGTCACTTCCGAGCGCGGGTGTCAGAATGCGTTCCCACCCGTAGAGAAAATCGGCCGTCGTCAACGGTGACCCGTCGGACCACTTACAATCTTTCCGGAGATAGAACGTATAGGTAAGGCCGTCGTCAGACACGTCCCACGTTTCTGCGGCGGCGGGCACAATCGTCGTGCCATCCGCACCAAGATTAACGAGGCCTTCAAACAGGGAAGATAGGATGAAGTGTTCGGGTACGCCTGTCACGGTGTGGGGGTCGAGGTTCTCCGGTTCGCTCGCGTTGTTCATATGGAGAATGCCGTCGCGGATGCCTTGTTCCACCGGTGTAAGACCGCCGGAGCAGCCGGTGATTCCGATGGCGATCATCAGCAATAAGGATGAAGCGACGGAGCGAAACATTAATTTTTTCCTCTCAAGTTTTCTTCGGCGGGATTATAGTTAGATTCGGGATTCATTGGGGAGTTGACGCGATGAGCGACAGGTGCTTGTACGGCACGTGGGCCAACAAGTTCGGTTCCCAACCGTCCACATCTGGGTGCAACAAGATACTTCGCACGTAGTGAAACAACGGCAAGATCGGCTGGTCCGCGATGAGCAAACGCTCAGCCTCATCGTACTTCGCATGACGGCTCGTATCGTTCGTAGCAGTGCGCGCCTCGCGAATGAGCGTATCAAAGGCCTCATTCTTCCAACCGGTCCGATTGTTGCCGCTATCGCTTTCGAAACATTCGAGAAAACTAATCGGATCAAGAAAGTCTGCGTACCAGGAAGATCGCCCAATGTTGTAGTCGAGATTCCGGATGGAAGACATATAGACCTTCCAATCCTGATTGACCAATTCAACGCGAACGCCGAGCGACTCGTTCCACATTTGCTGAATGGTTTCCGCGATGAGTTTGTGGTTTTCGCTCGTGTTGTATAGCAATTCGACGACTGGCATGTCGGCACCGTTGGCATATCCTGCCTCCGCCAGCAGCCGTTTAGCCTCGGCGACATCGTGCGGCTGCTCGGTGCTGGGTTGATATCCGTCAGGGTCGGACGGACAAAACGAATTCGCGACGGTATGATCGATTTTGAGAACGTGTTTGATCAACGCCTCACGGTCAACCGCGAGCGATAACGCTCGGCGTACACGAACATCGTCCAGCGGCGGCTTCGTTACGTTGAACCGGTAGAAGTAGGCGGCATATATAGGATGGACCTTCAACAAGTCTGGTGATTCACGTTGATACGTAGGCAATTTGTTGAGGGGGACATCGCTCGTCATATGTAAATCGCCGGATCGAAACATGCGCTCTTCCACTTGCCGGTTGTCGAGCGGATAGAATTCGATGCCGTTCAACGCCACATTCGCTGCGTCCCAGTACTCCGTATTTTTTGCCACACGCAAAATGCTACTCGGTTCCCAATCCGTGAGTTTGAATGGACCGTTCCCCACAAAATTCTCCGCACGCGTCCACCGCGTGCCACGTTCGTCCATCCGTCCATGCGCTTCAATGGTCGTCCGATGCACCGGGAACCAGGAGAAGTGAATTTGCATCGACAAGAAAAAGGGTGTCGGATACTCTAGCATCACCTTCAACGTCTGCTTGTCTTGCACACGCACGCCGACTTCGCCGAACGCGCGCAACTCGCCGGTGTTGTACGCCTTCGCGTTCTTAATGCAATGCAGCATGTTGGCGTATTGCGAACCGAATGCCGGAGTGAGGATGCGTTCCCAAGCGTACGCGAAATCCCGAGCCGTTACGGAGTCGCCGTTCGACCACTTCGCGTCATCGCGCAGATGAAATGTGTAGCGGAGTCCGTCGTCGGATAATTCCCACGTTTCGGCGACGCCCGGCTCAATCGTGACGCCGTCGGGCGCGAGGGTCACCAAACCCTCGAACAGGGCACCCAGGATTTTCTGCTCGGTGAACCCTGAGACGACGTGCGGATCCAGGTCTTCCGGTTCGGCGTCGTTGCCGAAGAGCAGGACGCCATTTTCGGTGGCAGTTTCGACGTTCGACTTCCCATCGTCGCCGGAACAGCCGACATACGCCATCGCACCCACCAAGAGGGAGGCCATCAACGGAAGTGTGCTCAAATGCCGGGTGCGGTGTGAATTCATAGCGGACATCCATTATAGCGACATGGGACTCCGTTTGCCCTTCTCGTCCCACGCAGTAATAATCCGCAGCAACGTCGCGGGCATCGGACCCGCTCAGCCAGGAGAAGTCCGCCGTATGGCCGCTAGGATGATGCGCGTGTTTCGGAGTCCCGCAATGGTTTTTTGCGGACTGATCGTTGCATGCGTACTTATCGTGAGCCCGGTGGCGGAATTCCCGCTGAACGACGATTGGCTCTACGCGAAGATGGCGCAGGACACGCTTGACGCCCGAGCGTACGTCGCGCATCCATTCGTAGCGGCGAATGCCACGTTGCACGCGATCTGGGGCGCAGCGGTCATTGGCGTTTTCGGATTTGGCTATACGGCGTTGCGCGTCTCCACGCTGCTGTTCACATTCCTCACCGTTTGGTTGGCGACGCTCGCCGCGCGGGAAGCGGGTGCGTCACGTCGACCGGCGTTCTTGGCAGGGCTCGTCGTGTTCGTCAACCCGATCATCATCAATCTCTCGTACACGTTCATGACCGATATCATGTTCCTGGCCATGATCACCGGCGCGACTTGGGGTTACCTCCGCGCAATGCGCACGGGATCTGCGCGCGACCTGGCGCTGGGTAGCGCGTTCAGCGCCCTCGCCCTGCTCATTCGCCAAATGGGGATCTTGCACCCCGCCGTCTTCGGAATCGCGTGGATATTGGTATTCATCCGTCACAAATCATTTCCATCCCTGGGCCAAATCGCCGCATTCACCGTTCCGCTCGTCGTCGGCTTCGTTTTGTACGAGTGGGCTCAACAAGCCAGCGGCGGTATCTACACTTGGCCTAACGCTTGGGCAAGCGCGCCAGTGTCGATCATCGTCCTACAAATCGGGCGATACATATTCGCATCGTGCATCTATTTCGGACTGTTTCTCCTACCGATCACAATGGCGTATGGCCTGTGGCTCGCGAAGCGACGAAACGCCTGGTCGTGGATACGGACCTACTGGGCCGGGATGATTCTCGTTTGGCTAATGATGTTCGGATGCGGATTTCTCTTGATGCCACGTCCGGCACCCATGCCGCTACTAACAAATATCATCCGTGATTTCGGTGTGGGGCCGCTGACGTTGCACGATACGACACACCTGTATCCCACGTGGGGGCCGGTGCAACTGGGCGCATTGTTCTGGTGGACAGTCACCGTCGCAGCAATGTTGTCGGCGGCGGTGCTCGCGATCGAACTGTTCGCACGGTTTATACGGCCATCGCTCTCGCGCCCCGTCCCCGGGACGCGAGATGTATTACACGTCCGCCACGCGCAACACCTATTCCTCGTCGGAGCTGCGACCGCACACCTACTCGCGTTGCAGAATCCATGGATTACGGTGCTATTCGATCGCTACCTCCTCCCCTCATTCGTCTCAATCGCGATCCTCGGCGCAGTGTTACTCACACGCATCAACGCAAAACGCGGAGTGACGGTCGCAATGATCACGTGCATGCTGTGCCTCGTGTTCTCCCTCGTAACACTGCAAGACTATTTCGCATGGAACCGCGCGAGATGGGAGGCCGTCGATATCCTCCGAGATGAATTCAACGCCACCAACGAACAAATCGAAGGTGGCTACGAATTCAACGGCGCATTCACCAGCGACGTCTTCATGAGCGCGAACAACACCACCGACTTCCTCCAATACGGCACCTACGGCTGGTGGACCATCAACCCCCAATACGCCGTTTCATTCGTACGCCGCGAAGGTTTCGAGCCCATCCAAACCGTCCCGTATTTTTCGTGGCTGGGTATGAAGGAACGGCGGATTGCGATTCTGAAACAGGTGGAGCAGGATTAACCGGTTTCTGTTCGCGATTCGAGCAGCACCCCGATGCGGCGGACCGGCGAGAATCTGAGAGCGACATGGGATACATGAGCACGTTCGCACAACTTTGCAACTATTTTGTCGTACTAGGCATCGAATCAGGGGTTGCAACAATTGCCTAACCTCGGTCATCTCGACCGTTGATACCACTGGCGTGTACAGCGCGAGTACCTTGCTGCCCATGTTTTGTGAGAACAAATCGACCCTGATACTGGATTCCGCGGAGGGCTAATGTGGAGAAACAATCGACGATGAAGTTTCAATCTTTAGTGCCATTTCTGGCGATCTCGTTTGGATTGACCTGGGGTATCGCGGCGCTCCTGATTCTGTTTCCCGAACCGATCGAAGCGATATTCGGCGAACTCAGTATGACGAATCCCCTGTTCATCCTGGCAGTGTATGCGCCGGCGTTCGCCGCGTTTATTCTAGTCGCTCGGCAAGGCGGCACTGCTGGACTGCGAAGTTTCCTCTCACGTCTGTTGCTCTGGCGCTGTGCATACGGCTGGTACCTTTTTCTCCTTTTGGGGATTCCGTTGATAATGTACGGTGGCGTAACGTTGAAGGGTGCACTGGCAGACGACCCATTTCCGTTTTCGCCCTGGTACCATATGTTTCCGGCGCTGGCCATTGCGCTCTTTATCGGACCGGTAGAAGAATTTGGCTGGCGAGGGGTCGCGCTACCCTTGCTCCAACAGCGATTCGCACCAATATGGGCCGGGTTGATCCTGGGAGTGATTTGGGGATTGTGGCACATCCCCGCATTTCTATTGGGAGGCACCCCGCAGAGCGCTTGGTCATTCGGCCCGTTTTTCATTGGAGCTATCGCGATTTGCGTAATCATGACGCCGCTATTCAATGCTTCGGGCGGCAGCATACTCTTGCCCGCGTTGTTGCACTTCCAGCTCAACAACCCTATTTACCCCGATGCGCAGCCCTACGACACCGTTCTACTCACCGCGGCGGCCATCGTAATCGTTGCCGTCTACCGCAAGACCTTGTTCAGCCGTGACGGCGCGGTGCAGGAAGTGATCCCCACCTTCAAAACTGAATTGGTGGATCAACAACAACCAGAGTCTGGAGAGACAGGTACATGATTGTATGGGTAAGGCAAGAACGATTTCGGTGCCCCGTCGCAACTGCTATCTTAGCGCTAACCTTTTACGTTCTAGCAGATACAGCGTATGCGCAACGCGTAGTTTCCGGCGAAGCGTATGAACAGCTCAAGAAGAACGTACAGTCCGAATTGGACGAACGCCACGGTACGGCTCTTTCGACCGACGAGGTATTTCCGGGTGCCACGGCGGCTTTCATCTTGCAGGATGGTCGCCTCGCGTCATTCGCGACCGGTTATTCGGACATCGAGGAGAAGGTCAAGATGGCCCCCGAGGCTCGAATGCCATCGGGAAGCATCGGAAAGACCTATGTGGCGGCCGTGGCGCTGAGCTTGTGCGCGGAAGGTACGCTGGACCTAGACGGCAAGATCAGCCGTTGGCTAGGAGCCGAGTCGTGGTTTGAACGCATGCCCAACGGAGAGACCATCACCCTACGTAACTTGCTCAATCACAGCAGTGGTCTTGTCGACCACGTATTCGAGCCGAACTCAGGCTTTCAGGAATATGCTAAAGAACACCTCAGTCCCGAGAACACTAACGTCAAATTTGATCCCAGGGATTTGGTGCATTTCGTACTGGATCGAAAACCCCTTTTTCCCGCAGGAGAAGGCTTCGGTTATACCGACACTGGCTACGTACTCGTAGGCCTCGTCATCGAACAGGCAAGCGGAGCGACGTATTACGAAGAATTGCGCAAACGGATGCTGAGACCGTTAGGGCTCACACGAACCACCGCACAAAACAAAAGAGTCGTTCCAGGGCTCGCGCAGGGGTACGCGCCTGTGAGCAATCAGCTCTTCGGCGTACCGCTGAAAGTGGTGGCGCAAGGCGCTTTTCTCTTCGACCCGTCAATCGAATGGACGGGCGGCGGGCTCGTGAACAATTCCCAAGATCTCGTGCGATGGGCCAAAGCGCTCTATGAAGGCGACGTCATGGACGAACCGTATCTCGATGCGTTGTTAAGTTCCGTCGCGAAATCGGATCAGGGAAGCGACGCCTCAGGCCGCGCATATGGATACGGACTCGGAGTGAGCATAGCGAAGACAGAACTTGGAACAACGTTCGGCCACGGAGGGTTTTTTCCAGGATACAACTCTCAGCTGGCCTACTATCCCGAATATGAGACCGCCATCGCGATGCAAATCAACACAGATAGCTCCAATATCGAGGACCATTTCGCTGCGATCGCCAAGATTGTCATCGATGCCCTTACCGAGGAATAAAAGCGCGCAGTAGAGATGTCGCCTTGGATTTAGGCGGACAGCCGAAGACCTTTAGTTTTTCGTGTGTTGTGGCAAGAAGGCAATGAAACCATGCGAATGCTATACTCCTCCACTTCCTGAGTGTAATTGAGGCTGTGGGGATCGATCTGTCATGAGTTTTCCTTTAGATGTGAGTAGATACAAGCCGTTGACGTTAGACACGGCGCGGCCAGAATTGGCGGCGGATGTGCGTGAGCAGTTGGCGCGGAACGTCGATATTGTCCGGGACACTATCGTGTTTTTCACGGCGGTGGCGGGCGCGCGCGGTCTTGGCGGGCATACCGGCGGGGCATACAGTATTACCCCCGAAGTGCTGATTGCCGATGGGTTCATGCGCAACAGCGACACCGTGTATCCCGCGTATTTCGATGAGGCCGGTCACCGTGTGGCGATTCAGTATGCGATGAGCGCGTTCAATGAATCGATTCCGTTTGAGAAACTGTTGCACTATCGCGAGGAAGGACATGACCTTTATGGTCACCCGGAATTGGATCTCGATCACGGCGTGAAATTCAGTTCGGGCCGACTCGGCCACATGTGGGGGTTCGTCAACGGTGTGGCGATGGCGCATCCAGACAAGTCTGTGGTGATGTTCGGTTCGGACGGATCGCAAATGGAAGGTAATGATGCAGAAGCCGCGCGTTTCGCTGTGGCGCAAGATCTTAACGTGAAGCTCTTCATTGACGACAACAACGTAACAATTTCCGGACACCCGTCCGACTATTTGCCGGGCTTCGATATTACGAACACGCTCGAAGGTCATGGTATCGCAGTGGACAAGGGCGATGGTGAGGATCTTGATCGTCTGTTCGCGCGGATGTGTGACGCCATGCGTGCGCAAGGTCCGGCGGCGTTGGTGAACAAACGGTTGATGGCGCCGGGCATTCCGCAGATTGAGGGTACGAACGCGGGCCACGATGTCATCAAAAAAGATCCGGCAGTGGAATACTTGGCCGCGCGGGGTCATGACGACGCCGTTGCTTTCCTGAACGACGTAGCGCCCACAAAATCGAGTACGGTCTTCATCGGATCAACTGACGAATACGCGGGCAATCGCACGGTATTCGGTGAAATCGTCAATGGAATTCTGGACGGTATGCCGGAAGACGAACGGAAGCGGCGGGTACTGGTCGTCGACTCAGATTTGGAAGGGTCGACCGGAATCAAGAATATCCGTGAGGCGCACCCGGAAGTGTTCGTCAACGGCGGAGTGCAAGAACGCGGCAACTTTAGCGTAGCCGCGGGATTCGGGTTTGAAGAAGGAAAGCAAGGTATCTTCAGCACGTTCGCCGCATTTCTGGAAATGATCATTTCCGAAGCCACGATGGCACGCCTAAATGAATCAAACGTCTTGTGTCACTTCTCCCACTCAGGCGTCGACGACATGGCGGACAACACGTGCCACTTCGGCGTGAACAATTTCTTCGCAGATGCCGGACTCGAAGTGGGCGACACGACGCGGCTCTATTTCCCAGCGGACGCCGCGCAACTCAAAGCCGTAGTGGAAACGATATGGGATGATCCTGGCGCGCGCTACATTTTTACCACACGATCAAAAGTCCCGTACATCTGCAACGAGAGCGGAGAACGCTTTTTCGAAAGCGACTATTCGTTCGCAGTGGGCAAGGACGAAGTCATTCGTACGGGCAGCGCGGGGTACGTGGTCTCGTATGGCGATGTGCTGTACCGCGCACTGGACGCTGTGGAACGCGCACGCGCAGACGGCATCGACGTTGGCCTGATTAACAAGCCAACGCTAAATGTCGTGGACGACGAAACCATAAACCTCGTGGGTGGTTCGCCGTTCGTATTGCTAGCGGAAAGCCAGAATTTGAAAACGGGGTTAGGCGTTCGTTTCGGTACGTGGTTACTGGAACGCGGGTTGTCCCCCAAGTACACGCGGCTCGGTGTCACAAAGCCCGGCGCCGGTGGCACGACGACGCAGATTCCGCATCAGGGCCTCGCGCCGGATGATATTCTCGCGAAGATTCGGGAGCTTGCGGGATAGCGAGATTGCCGCGTCGTTCGAACCAACCCCTCACCCTAACCCTCTCCCCTGGGAGAGGGGATCATTTGTATCGGTAGGTGATGCGGCCTTTGGTGAGGTCGTAGGGCGAGAGTTCTAGTTTGACTTTGTCACCGGGCAGAATGCGGATGTAATACTTGCGCATTTTGCCGGAGATGTGTGCGAGTACGGTGTGATCGTTCTTGAGTTCTACGCGGAACATCGCATTCGGCAAACACTCGGACACCGTGCCCTCCACCTCAATTGCTTGTTCTTTCTCCATGCTTTTTCCTGATCCCGGTTTGTCACGTGCATTGGGTTGCGGCGCGTTTCAGAGGGAAATCGGCCACGTCACACAATCCACTATTCTGACGGATAAACACCGGAATTATCAAGCAGGGCCGCTAGCGTAGGGTGGCGCAGTGATCGTAGAGGCCGCGAAGCACGTCCCGGATATTGCCCCTATGTCGAGCATAGAGTGTATGGGCATGGGGGCGCACATCACACGCAATTGCGGGCGCAAGCTCTTCTACGAGCGCATCAAGCAGGGTCAAAGACGTTTCGCAACGGTGTAAACACGGCAAACGACCGATCCGATGCTCTGTAACGACGAAGCGTCCGGCATCCCTTACGTGACTGAACAGGCGACGGCGCAAGATCGGATTGATATGGCCCGCGCTATCGATAAGCACGGCATCCTGAGGGCCATAGGACCGGCTCGTGATGTCGCGAACGCCACGACGGCGCTCGGTGGTTCGAAACGAGTGGACGACCCAGCCGTCCCTCGCGAGGGTGTGACCAAGGCGCTCGAGCAATGTCGTCTTGCCTGAGCCGTGCGGGCCGACAATCGCGGCGTGACCACCCATTGCGCCCAAACGGGAACTAAGGCGATCCATTCCCATGTCCGCCATCAAAAACGGCAACGTATCAATATACCGGGAAGCGAAGGGATTCGTGGACGCGGTGATCCGTGTTCTAGTCGCTGCCGTCATCTAGTCTCGAGGACATCGCCATCATCCAAGATAATGTCTTCTTCCTCATCCCCTTTGTCCAACACAAGTTGTTTCACCCACGGTGACACCATAATGTCGAGGCGAATCACATCATTCGGTTTCCGAGTGACGAGTTCAATCGTCCACTGGAGCGAAATCAACTTACCTTCAAAGCTGTATGGACTCACTGGTATTTTGAAGGAGAACGGCTCTTCGTGACTGCTGCCTCCGATATCGAACTGCACTTCATCAACAACCGACGCATCTTCATCGCCCTTGCCCATCGTGTACCACATTAGAAACAGACGAACACTCTGCGGATGTTCTTGCAACTGCCAACCCGCAACCCCTTCGATCGTTCCTCCAGGCCCAAATTCCAGACGATTCTCTTTAGTCTTTAGCGTCAGCATTAGCTGTTCTCCGTCACGTCGAGAGGTAACACCGTGTATTCAAACGAATCATTCACATCCGGCCATCGCGCGATTTCGCCCTTAACGTTGATCTCCCAAATAATCTCGTTGTTACCACCATCGAACGAGTGCATCGTAAACTCAGGAATGGCCACAGTCATACGGCCTCGGGCCTTTTCGCTTCGATTCTCCGTAGCGATAATCTCAATGTCCATAAACGTGTGATTGTCGGTATAGGTACTCGTACCACGGGTATAACGCGCTTGCTCTCGGCCTTCGAGTGAGATGCGCAAACGGTCAATTCGTTCCGCCGAGCCTTGAATCGTCCAATCCAATTCGATTTCGGTGCCGAGTCGGGCGGCGCTCTGATTGACCGACAGTTGTACGCGCGGGTTAAACATCGCGAGAAAATAGTAACCAGCGCCCGTCAGCATCAGTAGCCCGACCAAGACAAACGGGGTCATGAACAAGACTGCGACAAAATCTACGTCTCCTTCGGCGATCATCCCAAAACAGATAGTCCCAACGATGCCATTCCAAATGATCGCGAAGATCGAAACCCCGATAAAGGCGATGATAGGCCCGCCTTGCGATTTCAATATGACCGGGCCTTCAACGATCTCCGGCGCGTCTTGCTCCTCGTACTTTGCGCTCGAACTCTTCGCTGCGTTGCGATTCGCCTGGCGACCGCCAAAAAAGATCACGAGGCCGCCCGCGCCCACGAAGAGGAGTCCGACGAAGCCGAAGAAATAGTCTCCCGTTACCTTCGTTGTAAGGACCGATTCCTCCGGTGCGTCAGGATTGACGTAACAAACCGACGTGGAACCGACCGGATACCGGTCGACGACCGCTTGGTGACGATTGCGGCCCGAAGAAGACCCTTCTGAAAACGTGTAGCGATCGCCGTCGTAGTCTCCGTCGCCGTAGGAGTAGCTGTACTCGATGTGCGGAGCGTAGGTGTCGCCATCGTCTCCGTTGAATGTATCGAGTCGACTCAGCTCAACGATACAAGGCGTCTCCACCCACGATTTCGCATTCATAAGCTGAATCAACGGCGAGACAGAAAAGAGCCAAAAGACAGCACCGCCCGCGACGATAAATATTCCGCCAAACAACCACAGACAGCCGCAACCGCCTGCACCCTGCGTTTGTAGGGCTTTCGATTTACTCGCCATTCAGCGATTCCCCAGACATGGTTTGAAATTCCCCCGTTGACTGTAAATACGCATACGCTTCTTCACGTGTCGCCAATTAATAGATGATACTATGGCGCGCCATATTCGTGCGCGATCAGACTCAGAAGGAGAGGAAGCATTGAATTCGCGACCACGCTTAATGGTGTACGGGTTGGTTTTGGCGCTTGTGGGTGGGGGCGCATTGGCGTATCCTGCGGTGTCGATGTGGTGACGCGTACAGTCGTTACCGCCTGCGGTGGACCGCGAAGTCACGTATACTTCGGATGTGCAACCGGTCCTGGAGGAGCATTGCGATGAATGCCACGGAGACAATCGGCGAAAAGGCGGATTGAACCTGGATAGCCGGGACATGTTGATGCGCGGCGGGAAGACGGGATCGGTCGTCGAGACCGGAAACAGTGCAGGCAGCGGACTGGTTCACCGGATTGGCGGCATCGCCGGAGATCGGCCGATGCCGCCGAGCAACAAGCCGCACTTGACGCCGGAACAAATCGGCGTGTTGCGAGCGTGGATTGACCAGGGACTACGATGGGAGATGTCTGAATGAGCATGAGCATTCTCCATTCCGACTTTCATTCGCCGGACGATGCAAGTACCGAACAAATCAACGCCAAGGAATTCTCGAATAATCTGATGCGATCTGGGCGCTGGAAGGTGTTTGTGGTTCTTTGGCTCGCGTTGGCCGCACCTGCTGCGTTCCTCCACGTTTCCGCCATCGGACTCGTTGATACACCGGGCGCAACTCCCGTATCGGCCGTCCATGGACTGACCGCCGCTGTGGCCAATCCCCTTGGTCCCTGGGCCGGCCACATCGTACGGACCGTTCAGTTTCCGAATGCAGGAATGCGGGGTTTTAGCCTTCCCGCCGCAATTGCGCTTACTGCGATCTTCGGGCTCCTCGCCGTCGTTGGTATGCGCGCTCGGCGGCGTGCAATTCGTTGGACCGCTGCAGGCCTGTTCGCTTTGCTGATGCCGATTTGGTACGGCTACGGTTTCTACCTAATCGCAGACGGTATGTTGTAAGTTATTTGTCAGATCGTGAAGAAGGCGATCCGAATACTCAGGGAAAGAATCCTAAAATGAACATTCACACACTTCTAATTCTTGCGGTGACTTCTGGAGTTTGTTTCAGCGCTATTGCCGCCGACGAACCCTTCGAACGGCAACGGAGCGTCGTTTACGCAGAGAGCCACGGCGCAGGATTGCTAGTCGACATTTTTACACCAAAGGCAAACGCCAATGGTCTCGCAATCATTGATGTGGTGAGCGGATCGTGGCATTCGGATGCGGGCAAGTTGCGTGATCACGAACGCGCCCAGATGTTTCACATCTATTGTTCCCGCGGTTTTACGGTTTTCGGTATCCGACCGGGTTCGGTCACGAAGTTTACAGGCACCGAAATGCTCGCACATGTGAAAAAAGGTATTCGCTACGCGAAGTCGCGTGCCGACGATCTCGGTTTTGACCCAGACCGGATGGGCATCGTCGGCGCCTCCGCCGGTGGACACCTCGCCCTACTCTCAACGGTCCATGCAGAAGATGGCGATCCCGCCGCAAAGGATGCACTCAAGAAACTGGATACGCGAGTAAAAGCAGCGGCAGTATTCTTTCCGCCGACTGATTTTCTCGAATGGGACGGCCAGTCGCCCGATATCGCTGGCACGATCGGCCATCTCCTGTTCAGTGGCGGTGCCAATGGGCAAAGCGAAGACGCCGTACACGCTCTCGCCAAGAGCCTCTCGCCATTGCACAACATCCCGAAAGCGACCCCACCATATCTCCTAATTCACGGGGACGCAGATCCACTGGTGCCATTGAATCAATCACAAAAATTCGTCGACGCGGTGAACAACAACGGCGGTGCCGCCGAACTCATCATCAAAGAAGGCGGTGGCCATCCGTGGTTCACGATCAATGAAGAAGTCGCCATCATGGCGGACTGGTTCGAGAAACAGTTGTAGCCGCTATTCAATCGAATCCTGAATCTTGGTCACGCGGGAGGGATACGCTCCCGCGTGTCCAAGACTCATTGTGGACGCGCAGGAGCGGGTCCCTCCCAATCCGTAGCATCCGAGGGCAGAACGATTAGTCCCGAGTCGCCATCTCAAGACGATACAACGTCTTCAAACCTTGAGCCGCACTACCGCATGGTGCCGCCGGAACAATTGCCAGACTTGCCGCGCAATTCGATCCATATCGTGTTGGACAATCTGCGTAGCGCATTCAATGTCGGATCGATTTTTCGAACGGCAGACGCCGGTGCCGCCGCACACCTCCACCTCTGCGGGATGACGGCGTATCCACCGCACCTCAAACTAGCGAAAACAGCACTCGGCGCAATCGACTACGTCCCGTGGACGCATTACGCAGAGACCGTCGAAGCCATCGATGCGTTGCATGCAGACGGTATTCCGTGCATCGCGGTGGAAGCGGAGGACGACGCGGCGAATTATGTTGACTTTGAATGGCCCAGCCCGGTCGCCATCGTTTTCGGCAACGAAGTGCGCGGCGTATCACCGGACGTGCTTGAGCGGTGCGACGCATGCGTCCGCATCCCGATGCACGGGTTTAAGAATACAATCAACGTTGCAACAGCATTCGGCGTGGTGTTCTTTGAAGTGTTGCGACGTCAGGGGGCGTTAAAGAGCTAGCCCCATCACTCACCTACCGAAGAACAAGGATAGAATCCAGATCGCGCCGGGCACGATCATGCATAGCGCCATCCCGTTGAAGATGAGGCCAACCGTGGGTAACAACTTCTTGCACGCGGGATCGCGATAGGCAGTCCAGCCTAGAACGATTCCAATGACTGAGAGTAAGAAGCCTACCGCGAGCACACCCAAAAAGATTAGCGCGCCCACAACGGCAATGCCGCCGGTCATGCCCTGTCCGGCGATGGTGGCCGCTCCCACCAAGAGCGCGACGCTCAGGCTCACGAGCAGTACTACGGCCAACGCGATCAGGATAGAATACACTGCCCGAATCGAATGGACGGGATTCGTGACCGATTCATCATTCACACTCTTCAATCCCTCGTGAGATCACAAATACGCCTTACCCTTTCCGTCATTCCCGCGCACGCGGGAATCCAGAGGCACATCAGGCAATCACGCACCAACACTGGATCCCCGCCTTCGGCAACGCATTCACGACGTGAATTGCTAGGCGGGGATGACGATTTTTCGGTGCTTGCTTCGCTGGTGCGTCCGATTTCCAAGAAACGTCGTGGTCCATATCCCGATCCTTTAAGACAAGCGCCAGTACTGCACGGCCACCCATATCATCAGGAGCGTTGCATTCATCACTACACCAACTATCGCGAGGAGTTTGTGACTCGTGGGGCGGCGATACCCCTCGACCCCGAGAAGGAATCCGACCACACAAGCAGCAAGCACGGTATAGGTGAGCCAATTGTAGGTGTCGTCATCGTAAGAGATGTAGATGGTGCCCCCTTGCACGTCTATTGCTGATTTTATGGCGACTCCGACCATGAAGACAACGGAGAATGCGATCACGATGGCCGTTACGCCTAGAATCGAAGACCTCGATTCTGGTGCCGCGCACGAGTCCTGTAAATCGTCATCAGCCAAGGAAATCTACCTCCGCGTGATTGTGTCAAGAGAGGCTTGCCCATCGCTGGTCGTAACGCCTGGGACCCACTTCTGACGAGTCGCAAATGATGATAGCATGCGCACGTGGGCGATATACGCATAGGACCGGCCGGATGGTCGTACGAGGATTGGAAAGGGATTGTCTATCCTTATCCTGCGTCGACGTCATTTTTGCCGCTGCCGTTCCTCGCCCAGTATTTCGATACGATCGAAATCAATAGTTCGTACTACCGTCCGCCGAATGCACGCATGTCACAGGGCTGGGTAGATCGCGTATCGGACAATCCACGATTCAAATTCACCGCGAAACTGTGGAACCGTTTTACCCATGAACGGAGTTCGTGGCCCGTTGAAGACGAGATTCGTAGATGCCGAGACGGCCTCACGCCGTTGGCAGAAGCGGACAAACTAGGCGCAATCCTCGTCCAGTTTCCGTGGAGCTTTCGACGTACGCCCGAAAATCGTCAATGGTTGGGGCGCATCATCGAGACCTTCCACGAATTCCCGATTGCGGTCGAAGTCCGCCACATATCATGGGATGATCCCGCGTTTTACGATGGACTTCGCGATCGCGGCGTCGCGTATTGCAATATCGATCAACCCACCTTACGCGATTGCCTCGGCCCATCGGAGATCTGTACAGCACCCATCGGCTACGCACGACTCCACGGACGCAATAGTGAGAATTGGTTCAAGGACGGCATCCCGCCCTACGAGCGATACAATTACTTTTACAGTCCCGACGAACTCAAGCCGTGGACGAACCGCATTCGTTCCATACAACAACTCGCCGAGGACACGTACGTCGTCACCAACAACCACTATCAAGGCCAAGCCATCATTAACGCCCTCGAAATCGCAGCGAGCTTAGGACCGGAATCCGCCGAAACGCGACAATTTCGCGAGGACGTGCGCGCGAAAATGAAGTTCGCCAAGCAAACCAATCTGGATAAACAACAAACATTGCGAGAATCACGATGAGTATCTTAGTCGTCGGTTCACCCCAAGACCCGCAGGCGAAGCGGGTCGCTAAGGCTATTCGTAACGCGGGTGTCGAGCCGATCTACCTGAACAGTGCCGCATTCCCTGAACGGGCGAAGATGTCGATGGAAGACGGTGTGTTGCGTATTGGTGCGACACGGTATGGTAAGCTGAAAGCGGTGTACTTACGCGGGTTTCATGCTCATGTGTCGTCCGAGGATCATGAGCGAGATATGCGAGAACGGCCGCAGGGACTAATGGCGCAGATGGATGAGAAGCTGTCATTTCTCACGTCGGCGATGTTGACGTTTGAGTCCCAGGGGATTCCGGTGGTAAACGGTCCTTGGGCAAATGCGCAGCATTCGAATAAGCCGTATCAGTTGGCCTTGCTCAAGCATGCGGGACTTAGGGTTCCCGCTTGGATTGCGACGAATGATCCGGCTGCAGTTCGGCGGTTCGTGAAGAAACATGGCGCGGTGGTGTACAAGCCGCTCTCGGGCGGGGCGACGGTGCGTGCGGTGGAGCAGCAAGATCTGTCGCGGGATCGGTTGGCCGCGTTGCAGTATGCGCCCGTCCTATTTCAGAAACGAATCGACGGGGTTTCCGTTCGTGCCTATGTCGCGGGCAACAAAGTGTTCGCCGCAGCGGAACTCCATTCGACCGAACTGGATTATCGCCGGAAGGAGGATGCGGTCATCGCAACAAAAGTCTCAGCGGAAGAACGGCGTATGGTCGTCGCTGCGGCGAAGGCATGCAACATGCGCTTCTCCGGCGTGGACTTTATCCGCGGCGCTCGAAAGCCATACCTACTCGAGTGCAACCCCTCCCCCATGTTCGCAGTGTTCGAGGACAAGACTGGGCTTTCCGTCGCTGAACCGTTTGCCCGATATCTTGTGAAGGGTTGCCGTTAGCGGGTCATTGTACGAAGCGTCTTCGGTCGAAGTGTTTCAATAATACCGGCAAGATGACGAGATCGCCGATGAGTGCGCAGGTCATGGTGACGCAGATAATTCGAGAGAACACTTGAAACGACGTCATCTCGGCGAAATTCATGACCGCGAAGCCGAGTACGACGGTCACGCTGGTAATGAATACAGGTCGCCAGTATTCGTTCACCATTATTTCGTGAGCGTCTTTGTCGCCGTTGCGGCGCAGTACATCGTACCGCGCGACCATGTGTCCGGTGTCATCGACGACGAGTCCCAACGCGATGGCGGCGGCGAAAGACATCGGGATGTCGAGATACACGCCATAAATCCCCATAAACGCAAGCGTGCCCAATACGGGCAGCAGGTTTACGGCGATCGCGATCAAGGCGACAGTGAAAGATCGCGAGACAACGAGCAGCAAAAGAAAAATGCCAGCGCCGCCAAGGGCGATGCTCCGCAGGTTCTCCCCCGCAACTTTGTCACCCGCATCATAAAACACGGGAATGCGCCCGGTGGGTTGTGCGTCCAATTCATGTTCAGCAATGAACTCGTTGAGCCGATCACGAAATGGTCGATACTGTGAAGAACTTCGGAAGGAAGTTTGAAACATGATGGTCAACGTCTCGCGGTCCCAATCGAGATGAGACTCAAGGTCTTCCTCGTCAAACAGTAGGAGGTATTGGGCCATCATTTCGGGTGAGTCAGGGAACGCTTGCGGCGCTGCTTCCCCAGCGGTGAACGCTAGACTGAGTTGGGATAGCCCGGCGTAGGGCCAAAGAGCGTACGTGCCTGGAAATTCGATTTTGAGTTCTTCGATCGCGTCGTGGAGTTTCTGCCACAGGTCTGGGTCTAGTACAGAGTCTTCGCCCTCGCCGAATATGACCAGCGCAACGGGATTCTGCCCGAAGTGTTCGCTGGTTCTGTCAAAGTCGGCCAGCACTTCGTTGCCTTTCACAAAATAGTCGATCGGTCCAAGGCTGTAGTCAATCTGTGTAAGGCCGTAGAGACTGAATGCAACGAAACCCGCGAGCGCGACAAACGCACCAATACGAGACGTCTTAAGTGTCCGCCTAAGAATGGCCGGACAATCCACTTGCGAATCGACAAGTTGAAGACTACGCCGTCTGGTGAGCAATGGAAATGCAAACACGATGACTACGAGTAACGAGGCGGCGATGCCCAACGCGCCTATCAACCCGAACTGTTGCACATCCGGATAGCCACTGTTCGCAGTAGCACAGAACGCGGTCATCGTCGTGATTGTGGCAAAAATGAAGGGTCTGATCGCGATGCGCGGTAGAAAACCCCAAATGAATTCATCGCCATGCCGGATATACGCATCGGCGTGAAGTACCGACGCCGCGCCCAACGGCACAAACATAAAGACGACCAGGCTGTTCACGGGCGTTAGCGTAATGCCAGCGTATCCCATGAATGCGAAGGTGATCATGACACAAATGCCACCCGTCATTCCGGCGATGAAACCAACGTAGGCAGACCGTGAAAGTGCAGCGGCAACGAGGAACATCACCATTATCGTGGCGAAGATTAGACCCGTACTCTTTATGGTGAGATTCGCGAGTTCGAGATTCGCACGCATTTCGCCACCCTGAAAAATGGCACCGCCTTCGACAGCGGTCAACGCCGGCGCATGTCGATCAATTACGGCCTGAACCGCCGGCGTGAACTCTTGTGGTGTCGTATCGTGAACCGCGCGAATATACACGGCGGTGGCGAATCCGTCAGACGAGATGAAGATATTTTCAAATGGCGGATACGCCCGAACGATTTCGGTAAGCTCGGCGCCCGGAGTGGGCAAAAGATCTAGAACATTGATGACCTCAACCCCATCGGCATCCCCGCGAACATACTCCGAAGTCGTCAGGCTTTCCGTGCGATCGACACACTCCAGCGCATCGAGATCGGCGGTCAATTCGTCCAGTGCGATCCAACGATCCTCCGTTTCGAGTCCACCGGTCACCACCACAATCGCGCCGTTATCCGGCGGAAATCGATCCAAGTAATCAGCGTAACGAACACTGGACGGCGTCAACGGCACCGTCCACGACCCCGTCATATCCGTCTCAACGTCGATCTGAAACAAGCCGGGCACGCACAGAATCGTAATCAAGACGACGAACGTCAGGGCAATCCGGTGAGGGGGTAAGGCGTGGTCGGGCATGCGCGCGTGCGGTACTAGGCCTGAGAGGCCAAACGTTCGCGGAGTAGGCGTTTCATTTCGCGAGCGATTCCGCTGTAGGCGTCATCGTCGATCAAGTTCACGTGTTCGGTCGGGTCATTGGTGTGATCGTAGAGTTCAGCACCGCGTTCGCCACCATCCCATTCCGTATAACGCCATCGATCACGGCGTACGCTATACCCTTTGAATTCTACGCGCACACCGTTTTCGCTCATGCGACGCGTGTCCATAGTGAGCGCGACATCTTTGGTGTGGGCACTTGGGTTCTTGAGCAGCGGCTTCAAACTCACACCAGACACGTGATCAGGGATGGGAAGGCCGCAACAGTCCGCGAACGTCGGATACAAATCGACAAGTTCTGCGAGCGAATTGGTGGATTGCCCTTGCGTTGTCATACCTGGCGCGGACAACAACAGCGGGACGCGGGCGGACTCTTCGAACAAGCTACGTTTTTGCCAGAGTCCGTGTTCGCCGAGGTGGTAGCCGTGGTCACTCGTAAACGCGACGACGGTGTTGTCCGACAAGCCGAGCGGTTCGAGCGCATCGATCACGCGGCCAACTTGCGCGTCGAGAAACGTGATCGAAGCATAATACGCTTGGGTGGCTTCCTTACGTTGACGGTCCGTCATCGTGCGTTGTTCCGGTTTCGCCTGAGCGAACGCGGCGGCGGGTTCCCACACTTCGGGAAATGGTAATGGATCAATTTCGTCGAGCGGATACAGATCAAAGTATTTTTTCGGTGCAACAAATGGCGTGTGCGGGCGATAAAAACCGACGCCTAGAAAGAAAGGCGTGGCGCCGAATTCTTCCATGAGGCGAATTGTTTCTGTGGCGGCGATACCGTCGGTCTGTTCTTCGTCGGTACCGTCGGCGGCGAGCCAGCTTAGCGTGCCACCGAACTGACCAGGGCGCAGCGAGAAAATTTTGTCTTCATCCGTTACATCACGTCCGCGCGGATTGACGACCTGATCCCAGGAACTCGGATCATCTAGTCCATCGGTGCCGATTTGTTTCGGGACGCCGTAGTGAAACAATTTGCCGACGCGTGCGGCGGTATAACCATGGTGTTGAAACCATTGCGGCATCGTCTGGATCTGAGGATACCGGTCGCGGAAGAGCGCTTTGTTGTTGTGCACCCGCGTTTCATCGGGGTAAAGGCCGGTCATCATCGAAGACCGGCTCGGATTGCACAAGGGGAACTGGCAATACGCGCGGTCGAACTTCAATGAACGCTTCGCGAACTTATCGATGTTCGGCGTATGAATCTCCGGGTGGCCGTAACAACCGAGGACATTGTTCAGGTCGTCCGAAATGAGAAACAACATGTTCATTTGACGCGCTTCCGCAGCACGAGTCGCGCCGGAAGCAGCAGCGGAGGCCAACGCCGCCGCGCTGCTACGCGCTAGGAATGAACGTCTCGTTATGGATTGCTTGAACGAGGTTACCAAGGTTTGCTCCTGTGTCTAGAGTAACATTATTGGTCAATTCGTTTGACGGTGTGCGAATTGTCGTGCGCACAAATGAAAACATCGGACATCATCATTGATTCGCTGGGTTTGTAGTACCGACTCTGGGGCGGCGTTCCGGTCAATGCCTTCCGCCTAAAGGCGGGACTACAAACCTGGCCACAACTGGACCAATTTCGCTATGCGGCGATGAACGCGAAGTAGACGATTACGACAACGCCGAGTGCAATGCGGTACCAGCCGAAGGCAGAGAAATCGTGTTTGCGAATGTAGTTCATGAGAAACGCGACTACGGCGTAAGCGGTGACAAAGGAGACTACGGATCCGGTCGCGATGAGGCCCCATTGGGATCCCGTGAAGTTCGCACCGGATTTCAGCACGGTGTACGCGGTCGCGCCGATCATCGTAGGGATGGCGAGAAAAAAGGAAAATTCGGCGGCGGCACCTCGACTGGCACCGAGCATCATGGCACCGATAATCGTGGCGGCAGATCGCGATGTGCCGGGGATCATGGCCAAACATTGAAATGCGCCGATTCCCAGTGCCACGCGAAAACCGATGTCGCGCACGGTCTCGTGACGGACCGTCATGTGCATTCGTTCAAGAACGATGAGCAGCATTCCGCCGATGATGAGGGCGGCGGCGATAACGTAAGTGCCGGACAGCACGCCTTCTATCGCATCATTGAGCAGCGGACCAAGGACGGCAGCCGGTAGGAACGCGACTGCGATCTTAAACCACTGAAGGATAATGGCGTCGCGCTTTTCACGGTCGCCCCCGAACGGCCAGAGATCGCGCCAAAAATAAAAGACGATGGACAGAATCGCAGGAAGTTGAATGATGACAATAAACGCATGGGCGAATTCGGGGCCGTGTCCCAGGTCGACAAACTCCTCCGCCAGTTTCAGGTGGCCCGTGCTACTAATAGGGAGGAATTCGGTGACGCCCTCGATGACGGCGAGGAAGACAGACTTCAAATAATCCAATGGGCTATCCGTTAAAGTTGGGGTGAGGGGCCATGATGACAAGGACCGAAGCGGGTGAACCGGATTTATTCTTGATGCCGTGTATGACACCAGCAGGAGCAACAGCCAGTTCGCCGGCCTCAAGCGTTTGCGTCTCGTCACCGATCTCCACATCACACTCGCCTTCGAGGATTTGGTAGACCTTGTCGTTATCGTCGTGGGTGTGCGCCTTTTGCAATTGGCCGGGCAGCAGACAATAAACGTCGCAAAACATTTGCGCGGATTCGTATAGATTTACCTTTTGCATTTTGTCGTCGGAAAACGACGTCGCCCCGAGCGGGCTATGGAAATGTACGGTCACGAACAGAAACTCCTCAGATCATTATCGAAACGGCATTTCGACGTTGCCTTCGTAATAGTACGCATCTGGGTCTGCCGGTTCCCATCGGTACTTCTTCAAATCACACGTGTCGTCATCGCCGAACTTTACACGTTCGCGTTCCAACAACGTGCGCTGAACCAACGCGCCTTCGCCATCGCCACGCGGACTAATACCGCCGTGCCGGTTCACGACCCGTTGCCAGGGCACGCCGTCCGGTGCGGCACGCATGGCATACCCCACCGCGCGCGCGGCTCTTGGCGCACCGAGTGCCGCGGCCACTTGGCCATAGGTCATGACCCGGCCACGCGGAATGTCGCGAACGAGAACATATACTGCGTCGTAAAACGTCACGGCCCTATTGTAGCGCCGTTCGCATGTATAAGGAATAAGCGTTTACCCGTCCTGGGCCAATCTGTACCATGCTTGATTATCAAACTTCGCTATAAGGGGAGCTGAACCATGATCGCGATTAGGATTCGTTGTATTACCGGCATGGTCGTCGTTGCCGTGTTGATGACGTTGCACGCCTCGGCCCAGGGGCATCTGCTCGGTCAGATCGATTTTCCGAATTCGGGCGCAGAAGCAGCACAAGCGGACTTCCTCGAGGGCGTGTTGTACATGCACAACTTCGAGTATGACGAGGCGCAAGCTGCGTTTGAGCGTGCGCGAAAGATTGATAAAGATTTCGCCATGGCGTATTGGGGCGAAGTCATGACCTACAACCATCCGTTGTGGGGACAGCAGGCAAAGGATGCCGCGCTCAAAGTCTTGCGGAAACTGGGCCGATCCCCAAAAGCACGATCAAAAAAAGCGCCCACGCAACGGGAGAAGGACTACCTGCACACCGTTGAGTTGCTATACGGAACGGTCGACGAAACGAAGAAGCTTCCGAAAGATGCGCGTGACCCGATCTACCGAGATGCCATGCGCACGCTCCACGAAACCTATCCCGACGACCATGAAGCGGCGACGTTTTACGGATTGTCGATTCTAGGCGGTGTGAAAGGTGGTCGCAATTACGCGGACTACATGCGTGCCGCAGCGGAATTGACGGAGGTGTGGGACGAAAATCGCATGCACCCGGGCGCGGCGCATTACCTGATTCATTCCTATGATGATCCGATTCACGCGCCGCTCGGTCTGCCGATGGCGAGGGCGTACTCCAAAATTGCTCCCTCTGCGGCCCATGCGCAGCATATGGTGTCGCACATTTTTGTTGCGTTGGGCATGTGGGATGATTTGATCACCGCGAATGAAATCGCCGTGCATGTGGAGAACGAAGGACTTGATGCGGAGGGCGAACCGCCCATCGTGGCGTCGCACTACGTGTTCTGGCTGGAATACGGCTATTTGCAGCAAGGCCGGTATGATGATGCCGCGAAACTATTGAAAGTGGCGCTAGCGCGTCTAGAAGATGCGCCGAAAAAGTCGGAACGGGATTATTACGGCGGAATGTTTGCGCGGTATGTGTTGGATACAGAAGATTGGGAAGCGGCTGAAAAGTGGTCCGTACCGGAAAGCGTAGAAATCACATCGTCGAATTATCACTTCGCCAGAGCATTGGCCGCGATCAAGCGTAACGATTTGTCCGCCGCACGCGATCACATGCAGTTGATTCAGCATGTGAAGGGTCGTAGCGAAGCCGTTGGCGACGAAGGTACCGTCGGCGTGCTCCGAAAGGAGCTGGATGCGGCCATCGCGCTGGCGGAAGGAAATGGCGACGAGGCGGTCGCGCTAGCACAAGCGGCGGTCCAGGAAGAAGCCGAGTTGCCCTATAATTTCGGTCCGCCGCATGTCGTGAAACCCTCCGGCGAATTGTTGGCCGATATTCTCGCGGCGTTAGACCGAAATGCCGAAGCCATGACCGCGTATGAAGACCAGCTTGAACGAACACCGTTGCGAGCGAATTCGTTGTTGGGACTCGCGCGGACGGCGGCGGCGAGCGGCGACGACAAAGCGGCGACCATCGCGTATGAACGACTTGCCAGCGTTTGGCATCGTGCAGATTCCGCCGTCGCCGCGCTTGCAGAAGTAAAACAAGCCAGACAGAACGCGGCATTGGGCGACGATTAGGGCACTAAATAACGGGAGGGCCAAGTTCCACCTTGGCCGCTTCTTCTAGGTGGCCGGGGATGTAGTTCAACCACGGTGCATGCACGAGCGGCTGGTTCGCAAAAGCTCGAATGGGTTGGTAATTTATAAACTGTGCGACAAATATTTGCGCGGTGAACGTAAACCACACCACAACCAGCGCGAAAACCGCCCCCACCCGTGCAAACAACGAAGTGCTTCCGACCACTACGCGGACGAGTGCGTGTCGTTCGCGATCCTCGCTCTTGATCGCGAGTCCCAGCCGTTCAAGCGCGTGGTGTTCAAACGCGCTCAATTCTTCCGGCTCGACACGGTTCGTCCGCAATGCGCGGAGGACGCCGCTGGCGTAGATGCGCGCGGCAATCAAATGAACAGCGAAAAACAGGCCCAACACGACCCACGTGGTCCAAAAGTAGTAGCCGCCCATGAATTCGATTTGCTGTGTTGCAGTCATTTCCGCGATTGAAGGATTCGCGATGTGGAGAAAATAGGGGAAGATCCGGATCATATGTACGGGTAGCGATGCGATCGCATAGACACCAGCAAGGAGGAGCATCCACAACCAACACGCACGCATGAGTCGTACGTTAAGCCGAAACTGATAGAAGACGCGCCAATCGCCACTGACGGCTTGACGCGCCTGGGCCATGGGCACGTACATCATCGCGAGGATGAATAAGCCAACGCCGGAGAAACCGGTAATGGGACCAACAGGGGCCTGTTCGTACCCTTTGTTGAATGAGTTATCCCAACCCGCGTACCAGGCGAAAATCCATAGCGCTGATGCGGGGCCGGTAATGACGAGTGTGTTTGCGACGGCGAGAAAGCCGGTACGTAGATTGAGCCAGAGCGAACCGAGGAATCGTGAGAGCGTGCGCCGAATAGTGCGGCTATTGTCAATCCCGATCGGTGCTTGATTGGCGAACCACTTGGGCGGATCGACATGTGCGACGGTCATCACGTCGCCCGCAGTGAAGGCTGCGAATGTGCCGCCTTGTCCTTCGAGGCCGCTCTTTCGCCACCATTGTTTGAGGGCTGCACGTTGCATCCAGCGATAGGTCCAACCGACGGCGACGAGCGAACCAACCAACGTCTGACAGAATAGTACGCCGATGGTGCAGCGCCAAAGGAACATGGCGGTACGTCGTGTGCGCAGGAAACTCAAGTTGCGCGGCTGCGCACTGGCCTCGGCATAGGCGATGGTCATGCGATGGCCTCCTGCAGCACTGGCCCTTCGGTGAATGGCGTATCAAGTCCCATGACATAGCCAATGGTGCCGGCGACGGAGATTTGATCGGACAGTTTATCTACGATCTGGCCTCGTGCAACACCGGTGCCCATGACCGCTGCGAAGATGGAGTGTGCGTGAAAGTGGTGCTGAAACGGAACCGATGCCATCGGACTGGTATCGCGGCCGCAGTCCGGCACGACGACGAACACCGTGTTGTCCCGGTATTCTTCATCCGCTTCAACCGCATCGACCAACTGACGCAAGCCTTGATCGATCACGGAAATCCCGCGCGTGTAGTGCGACGCATTGCCCCAGTGGACATAATCGGGATCGTTGTAATTGATCATCAGGAGCTTCGGACGCAGTTCTTTCAATGCGCGCAACGACAATTCCGTGAGCAATCGATCGCCGCGCGGATTGACGAATCCAGTGTCCCCGTAATACTGCCGCCACCGTTCCCAAAACGCTTCGATCTCGTCTGATTGTCCGCGAAGATCATGATGGACTCGATAGTCCAACTCCTCCAGCTTCGCCAATTCCTTCTGCTGCTTTTTCAGCTCGTTCCCCTGAAAAGCGCCAGCATTAATTTGGCGTCGCAACAAAAACGTTTTGAATCGGTAAAGACTTAGGACATTGGATCGGTACTCCACGCCGAACAAATGATGATTGCTGAACGCATAAAATTCTTCGTCGGTTCGATCTTCGCCATTGACGATCAGTGCTTGGTGTTCAGGAACGTCGTACATCTTCCGAAAATACTCAAAGATGGTCGGCACCGGCGCTTCAAACCGTTGGCCAAGGAATCGACCGCCGACATCTTTGTATCGCTCGTACTTGCCCGTAAGAAGATAAAGCGTGCCTTGACCGTGACTGGTTTCAATCCCTTCAAGCTGCGAAATTTCCATGTTGGGGTACAACGTGCCGCGCTTAACAAACTCGTGACAGAAGTAGGGTGCATACGTCTTCGCCGGATCGATGACATCCTGAGGACGCACGCCACCACCGAATCGCACAAGGATCACGTTAGGTCCTTCGTATGCGCGCGAGGCAGCCGCTGCGCCAATCGGCAGCGCGTTAGCCATCGCCAACGCCCCAGCCCCCGCCAATCCATCTCGCATAAATTCGCGACGTGTGTTCCGGTGTGATGTCATGGCTATGCCCTCGGGTGTCATTCCTGTCGCTTTCACAAGGTTATACACCCAATTCGCTCGATTGGTTACGTCGGGAGGGACACGCTCCTGCGTGTCCAGTATCGGTTGCGGACGCTTCCGCATTTTTTCTAACGTGCAAGAGGAGCGCATCCCTCCCAGAAAGAAAATGGCCCCGTTGCTTTCACAACGGGGCCGTGGTTGTTGATTAAACGTACGCCGGGTCTAGTAGCGATAGTGTTCCGGTTTGTAGGGGCCGTCAACGGAGATGCCGAGGTAGGACGCTTGTCTGTCGGAGAGGCGATCCAGTCGCACGTCTAATTTGTCGAGGTGCAACCGGGCGACTTCTTCGTCGAGCTCTTTGGAGAGGGTGTACACTTTTCCGATTTCGTATTCGTCCGTATCGACGGCCAAGGTGATCTGGGCGAGCACTTGGTTCGTGAACGAATTCGACATCACGAATGAGGGATGACCGGTCGCGCAACCGAGATTCACAAGGCGACCGCGTGCAAGGACGACGATGGCCTTCCCATCGGGGAAGACAAATTTATCGACCTGCGGTTTGATTTCGATTTCTTTGATGTCTTTGTTACTTTCGAGGGCAATGATTTCGATTTCTGAATCGAAGTGGCCGATGTTGCAGACGATGGCTTCGTCTTTCATCTTCTCCATGTGCTTGTAGGTGATGACATCGCAGCAACCCGTGCACGTGACAAAGATATTACCCAGCGCGGCAGCTTCATCCATCGGCAATACTTGGTAGCCTTCCATCGCGGCTTGCAACGCGCAGATGGGGTCGACTTCTGTGACCAGTACGCGAGCGCCGAGGCCTTTCATCGCGTCGGCGCAGCCTTTACCCACGTCACCGTACCCTGCAATGACCACAACCTTACCCGCAACCATTACGTCGGTGGCGCGCTTGATGCCGTCAGCGAGTGATTCGCGGCAGCCATAAAGGTTGTCGAATTTTGACTTCGTTACGGAGTCATTGACGTTGATGGCGCGCGTGTAGAGTTTGCCATCGTTCATCATATGGTAAAGGCGATGGACACCGGTCGTGGTTTCTTCGGAAACACCAATCCATTTCTCGATGACTTCGTGCCAACGGTTCGGCGTCTCACCATGGATTTGGTGCAACAGGTTGTCGATGACTTCGACCTCTTCGTTCTCCGTGCTGACCTCCGGTAACGCTCCGGTCTTTGTGAATGTTTCTTCGAACTCGAAACCACGGTGAATGAACAGCGTCGCATCACCACCGTCATCAACAATGAGATCGGGTCCGCCGCCGTCCGGCCAGGTGAGTGCTTGTTGCGTGCACCACCAGTATTCATCAAGCGTTTCACCTTTCCACGCGAATACCGGAACACCTGTTTTCGCGATGGCGGCTGCGGCGTGATCTTGTGTGGAAAAGATGTTGCAGCTTGCCCAGCGAACGTCTGCGCCGAGCGCCGTGAGTGATTCAATCAGCACCGCAGTTTGAATCGTCATGTGGAGCGAACCCATGATGCGCTTACCGGCGAGCGGTTGTTCAGCGCGGTATTTCTCACGGACGGCCATGAGGCCGGGCATTTCTTTTTCCGCTACGTCAAGCTCTTTACGGCCCCATTCGGCGAGGCCCATATCCGCGACTTTGTAGTCGAGTAGTTCTTGTGTCGCTGTCATTCACTTACTCCTTCGGGTGCGCTCTTTGGCGCATGGTCTTTCTTCAATTTGGTCCCCAAGTATAGGGGTCAATAAAATTCGAATCAAACGATCAAGGTTTCCGGGGCAATACGCTGACGGTGGCTTCCGCAATGCGTAACCGAAGCCAAACGGTGAGCTCCGCTTCGGGATTGACCTCGCGTGCGCGATCATAGAGGGCCTTGCAACGCGTGATCCGCTCGATGGCCTCCAGTCTTTTGGCACGCTCGGATATCTCCATGCGCGGGACTTGCAGCGCGACTTCTGAGAGATACGTCTTACTGATATCGGCTAGACACATGAGCTGGAAGTACTCTTCTGTAAACCGGCCTTGCGGGCTCGCCTGCCCGACTTGGTGGTACAGGGAAAACGCGGCGGTGATTTCACCGCGCGCTATTTCCAAATTAATGAGATCACCTGAGAGATAACAGCGGCCAAGATAATAATGCGCGACTGCGTTCTGGGGATCGTGGCGCAGGTACTCGCGCAACATCGGCTCGGCGTCGATGAATTGTCCGTCCAGACAGCGCAGCTCTGCTTCTTCCAGCAGCGCCGGATACTGATCGGGATCCGGCGATGCGCAACCGACTGCGCAGATGATCGCTGCAACTATGCTAGGGCGTTTCAGGCGCACTACCCCAACGCGGCTGGAGTCGGAAAAATCGCGTACGCGATCCGACCCGACAGAACACGCTGATTTCTTTTTGCCGATCCGCTTCTACTTTGGAAGCGGCGTCCTGGAATTCTTCGATGGTCGTGACGGGATGGCCTCCGAAATCCATAATGATGACGCCGGGACGCATACCGCCGAGGAACGCCCAGCTTCCTGGTTTTACCCGCCGCACGATCACGCCACGGGTATCTTCGGAAAGGTTCATCAAGATGCGCACATCCTGCGTTAATTCACGAACCGTGACACCGAAGATTTCGCTTTCGAATTCACCAGCGTCACTCGCAGATTTTGGACGACCAGCGAGTGTTAAGCCGATGGTCATCGGTTCGCCATCTCGGTAAAAATCGACTTCGACTTCCTGACCAACCCCCGTTTCACGGACGAGTTTAGTAAACCCTAGAACTTCTTGGTTTTGGCGAGCGCGTATGGCCGTACCGTTGAATTCGGTAATGACGTCGCCTCGTTGAAATCCGGCGCTGAGTGCGGGCGATCCGGGCACGAGGCTTGACACAATAACGCCGCCGTCTTTCGGAAGGTCCCAGTACTCGGCAAAATCATCGGACAACGGTTGAGTAAATACGCCCAACCAGGCATCGTCTTTTTGTTCACGTTCCGTTTGCGGATTGGCGATGTAATCTTTGAGTAGTTTGGTCTGATACACCAGGGGATGTCCGCTACGAACGTACAAATCTCCGCCATCTTGAGCGGACAAATCGAAACCTACGACGCCGACGATTTCGCCGGCAGCATTCATCACCGGGCCGCCCACGGCACCGAAGGGAACCCGTTCGTCAATGCAATACGTACGCCGGGGTTTCTCCAGAACGGACCCCACTCGACGCAGCGTCACGGCGCGCGCGTAGTCGAGACTTACGTCAAGCATGCCTACGATCATGACCTCATCGCCGAGTGACAATCCTCGTTCGGATAACTTCGCGTAGGCTAGGTTTAGCTTCTCCTTCGATTCGATTTGTAAGAAGCACACGTTGACATCAGTCGGCTTCTGGAGGAGCTTCGCGTCGTAAATCTTCGTGTCGTCACCAGTGCCGATTTCGACACGAATGTTGAATGGATCGGAATCTTGTTTTTTCATATGGCCATGAGCCATTACGAGGCCCTCGCCCGAAACGACGAGGCCAAGTGCGCGCGTATTTCTGCGGCTGGATTCTCCTGATCTCGGATTGCGCACTTCGGAGGAATACGAGACCGTGCATACGGACGGTTCTACGGCATTGAAATTCCGAGATACTTGTTGTTCCGTTAGAGCGAACGCGCTGGCAGCTAGGGTGATGCTCATCACCAGCGCTAGGCCAACTTGGATTCCGCGTGTATCGAAAAGCGTATTGCGCATAGTCCGATTAGTCTCCTGTGCCAGCCGGTGTGGCCGCACCTTGTTTTACCAACACGTACAACGTCACCGCACCACGTTTTACATCCAATAACACCATTGGTCTTTTTGAATCCAAACGCTCGCCGTATACATCTTGAAAGCCCGACAACTCGGTGATTTCTTCGCCGTCCACGCCAAGAATGATGTCGCCCTGGCGCAGGCCTGCAATACTCGCAATTCCGCCAACCCGCGTACCCGATACATACACGCCTTGACGCGAGGGTAATTGGGCACGGCGTACGATGGCCGGGGTCAATTCGGAAACCGTGAAGCCCCATGCGCCGAGTTCGACTTCCCGGCCTTTGATGTCGCCTTTGGCTTCGGTGACCACTTGTATCGACACGCCCTGTGCAGCGCGCAAGAGGTCCAGCGTCAATTCTTCCCCAACCGGAAAGTCGGCCAAGCGTTTCCGTACCGCTGGCAAGTCTTCTTCAAAGCGCGCGTTGGTCACGCCGCCATCGATGGATAACATCACGTCGCCAGGGCGTACACCGGCTTCGAACGCGGGTGACAATGGGTCAACATCGCCTATGACAACACCTTCGCGTCCGGCGTCGTCGGTAACGCTCACCATTTCCTGCAAGGTTAGGCCGATCCAACTACGCTCAACGCGACCATGTTCGATGATTTCCGACCAAACTTCTTCGGCGATATCGACCGGGATGGCGAATCCTACATTGTCCGCGCCGCCGAGACGACGGGCGTTGACGCCAACGACTTTTCCGCTGAGGTTCACCAACGGACCACCGCTATTGCCGGGATTGATCGCTGCATCGGTCTGAATCCACGTGTTATAAGGCGAGACCATCGTGCCGGAGTCTTGAAGGAATCGATCGGTAACACTGACGATGCCTTTGGAGACTGATCGGGACAATCCGTGCGGACTGCCGAGCGCCAGCACCGTTTGCCCTGCTTCTAGTTTCTGATCGAGTGCCATCGCGACCACTGGCAAATCGGTCCGTTGGGTTTGTAACTTCAGCACAGCAATGTCAGTGAACTTGTCCGTGCCAACCACTTCCGCGTCCACTTCCTCTTTATCAAACAACACAACGCGTACCAGTTTGCTTTGACCGGCGACGTGTTCGTTCGTGATGACGTATCCATCCTTTGAAATGATGAATCCGCTACCCAACACAGAGATCTCTTGACGGCGCCCGCCGCGAAAGACCTCTTTCACCGGACGAATATGGACGAGTGCGGGGGCGACTTTGTTCTTGGCGCGGACGAGCCGTGCGTCGGAGTCGCCGGAAAGGGTCATGCATCCCGGGGTCAACGCCAGTAGCAGGGCGATGGATAATGCGTAGATTCTCAATGAAGTACTCCTGCGAGGTCGTGCAATTGGTTTTCGTATACAGCGGACCCACATTATAAGGTCCGACCCCGAGCGGACCAAATCCTTATAGGGTCCGACCCCGAGCGGTCCAAACCCGCCCCCCATACATCCTGGGTACTTAGACATTCATGTCAGAATGCAGCGCCCATGGATTCCCGAAGAGGACAATACACGAAAGTAATCATCGACCGAGGAAAATTGTTGGTCACCGTTGAACTTCGGCATACCATTTGGTACAATCGGTTCGTTGCCTTCTGGCTCTTTCTAAGTGCTTTTCATTCCTGGGTTTAGGGCATGCGGTCATCGCTCCAGGACTGGATCGGACGAGGTTGTTTCATTGCGCTCTTTTCTTCGCCTCTTTCCCGGGCTGTTTTCCCATGACATGGGTATCGATCTAGGTACCGCGAATACGCTCGTTTACGTTCGCGGTCAGGGAATCGTGCTCAGCGAGCCGTCCGTCGTTGCCAAGAATATCGACACCGGAAAAGTCCGCGCTGTCGGTAACGAAGGCAAAGACATGATTGGCCGGACGCCAGGCAATATCGTCGCGATTCGCCCAATGAAAGACGGTGTCATCGCCGACTTCGATATCACCGAGCAAATGCTCAAATACTTCATTCAGAAAGTCCACAACCGGCGTCACCTGGTGTGGCCACGTGTTGCAATTTGCGTTCCTTCAGGTATTACGGCAGTCGAAAAACGCGCCGTGATTGAAAGTGCGCGTGAAGCCGGAGCTACACGCGTTCACATTATTGAAGAGCCCATGGCCGCGGCGATCGGTGCCGGCCTTCCCGTCCATGAACCGCAAGGGTGCATGATCGTCGACATCGGCGGTGGCACAACGGAAGTCGCGGTGATTTCGTTAGGCGGTATTGTTCATGTGAACTCGGTAAAGGTCGCCGGTGACGAACTCGATCAAGCCATCATTCAACACCTTAAACGCACGTACAACATGGTCGTCGGCGAACGCACGGCTGAAGAAATTAAAATCGCCATCGGCAGCGCGTTTCCATTGAAAGAAGAATTGGAAATGCAAGTGAAAGGCCGTGACCAAGTCATGGGCTTGCCGAAAGTATTGACCATCACGTCCGAAGAAATTCGTGAGGCGTTGAGCGAACCGGTGAATCAAATCGTAAATGCCGTTCGCGTTACGCTCGAACGTACGCCGCCTGAGTTGTCGGCGGATATTGTGGATCGCGGCATGGTCGTAGCCGGAGGCGGCGCATTACTGCGCGGACTCGATCAGTTGTTGGCCAAAGAGACCGGCCTCCATGTAACCGTCGCGGAAGACCCGCTTACCGCAGTGGTTTTGGGCACGGGTAAATTCCTGGAAGGGTTGCGCAATTATCATGTGGACGAGGATTAACGGATGCTCGGCGCCCGCACGGTAATCCGGGGCGTCCGTTCGTACCGGCCCTCCATCACCTTGGGCGTGATCGTCACGCTCTCCCTCATTTCTATGGCATCTGGAACCCGCGCCAGCTTACTCGGCGATGCGGTACGCGATGTCGTCTCCGTGGCAGCCTATCCCTTTTTGGTAACCATGCACGCTGCGCAAGACACTGCGGCGTATGCGACCGGCGCAGTCGTCAACTACAACGCAGCCAAGCGCGATGCCGCAGTCTTACGTGACGAACTGAATCAGACACGTCTCGATTTGTCGCGCGCGGTAGCGCTCGAGCGGGAAAATGATCGCTTCCGATCAACGCTGCATTTCGTGCGCGCCAATCCGCGACTCACACTAATGCCCGCCTCGATCCTTCAACGCTCGAAAGGCATGCTGACCATCGACATCGGATCGCTACACGGCGTAGAGCGATCAATGTGCGCGATTACAAAAGAGGGCATCGTCGGCATTGTCACACGTGTAGAACCCACGATGTCATATGTCGCTTCGCTGCATCACAACGATTGCCAAATAGAAGCACGCACTGGCGCATCGCGCGCGTGGGGCGTCGTACAGGGCACAGGGAGCGACATCAACCGAATCTGTACTGTGCGGTATATCGATATGAAAGATGACGTTCGCAAGCATGATGAAGTGGTTAGTGCGGGCGGGAGTATTTATCCCGCTGAGTTACCCATCGGACGTGTGTTGAGTGTGCGTGATGATGGTGATTTGGTACGGGCTGCCGATGTTGAACCGTATGCGAATCCGTACACGATTGATGAACTGTTGCTCGTGAAAGCAGCACTGCCGGAAACAGCGGCGATGGCAGCGTTGCACGATACCGACACGAAATTCCCAATGCCGGACAAACGATCACTGCAGGAGCGTTATGCGCCTTAACGCACTTTGGATAGTCATTATTATTGCCACCGCATTGATACAGGCTACCTGGCTTGATGCGGTGCGTGTCGCGGGCGTCAAGCCGGACTTGATTCTGTTGTTGGTGGTCTATTTCGCTATTGCGTTTGGGGAAGAACGCGCGATGTACACGGGCGTGATCGGCGGGTTGTTTCAGGATGTCGCAAACACGACGACCATCGGCCATAACGTCTTGTGCCATGTTATCGTAGCGTATGTCACGGGACGAATCGCGAATCGGCTCGTCACGGAAAATCCGGCGGTCAAGACGGGCCTTGTGTTGTGTGCAGCATTGGTACATGGGCTGTTGCATAGCGTGTTGATCTACGTAGCCCAACCGCAACTTGCGAATGTTGCTGATATTGTTGCGCGAATTGTGCCGATTGCATTCTATACCGCCATGACAACGCCGATTATTTTCTTTCTATTGGATCGTATTTTCCGAAGTGAATTGCGGCCGGTACAAAGTAGAATCGTCTGAAATGAAGCACAAGCCGCCAAAACAGCAATCACTCCCGACACCCAATCCACGAATATTCCTCGTGATGAGCGTGATTGCAGCGTGCTTCGTCGTGCTTGTTTGTCGGCTCTGGTACTTACAGATCGTTGAAGGCGAATTCCACGCGGATCGCTCTGTCACACAAAAGTTGCATAAGGAACGATTGGAAGGTCCGCGTGGACGGATTTACGCGCGCGATCCAAATATGCTGCTTACCGATACGCGCACAGCGCCAAGTCCAGATGTGCTGCTTGCCGATACACGCCCGGCACGCGATGTCATCATTATCCCGGCAGAGTGTGGCAAGCCGGAAGCGGTGGCCAACCATCTTGCTGGCGTTCTCAATGTGGATGGTGCGTCGTTGTTGGACGAGATTGAAGCCCATTTAGCCAGCACATTTCGCGACGGTGTGAAGCTGCTTCCTTACGGACAAGTCTTTGTGAAACGGGATATCAGCCGTTGGGAGTTGGGTCGACTTTCAGAGGAAATCTATGCGCTGCCTGGCGTGCACGTCATGGTGCGCCCCCAGCGCGTGTACCTACACGGCAAGACCGCAGGGCAATTGCTGGGTTACCTCGGCGAAATCAATCGCGATGAACTCGATCGCCTCAAACCCGCGTATAAATCCGGCGACGTTATCGGCAAGAGCGGCCTCGAGCTCTTGCACGAATCGACGCTTCACGGAACGGACGGTTCGGTTATCGTGAGTCGTTACGCCAGTTTGCATAGCCGCCCTCAACTCAGCACGGATGACATTGGAACGCCGTTTGTCGCGATCGATACACGCGGTCGCGAATTGAAGGAACGGTCTCGACAGAACCCGGTTAAAGGCAAACCGTTGCGAACGACGCTAGACCTGGAACTACAAAAGGAAGCAGAGCGGTTACTCGCGACCGCCGACATGCCGGAACCAGTCATCGGGTCGCTTGTCGCTATGAATGCCAACACCGGCGAAATTCTCGCGATGGCGAGCGCACCGGGGTACGATCCGAATGTATTTGTTTCAAGCGGTCGTAGCGATGAACGCATGGAATTACTCGAAGACAAACGGCGACCAATGGAACATCGCGTATACAAGAATCAGTATCCGCCGGGATCGGTTTTCAAGATTGCTATGGCGGTCGCTGCGCTCGAAGAGGGCATCATCAACGAGCACACGCACATTACTTGCCGTGGTAGTTACAAGAATTACGACATTCGTTGTTGGCGCTGGCGATTTGGGGGCCATGGATCGGTCAACGTTGTAGACGCGCTTTCTCAATCCTGCGACGTATTCTTCTATGAAGTCGGACTACAGTTATCCGATGTCGGGGTCAAAGGCAAACCGGAATGGGACGTAGACCGCATTCACAAATGGGGTGATAAGCTCGGGATGGGCGTGCGCACCGGCGTCGATCTACTCGGCGAATTGCCAGGACTCGTGCCCTCGAAAAACTGGAAGAGAGAGACGATTGGACCCGGTGCCGAGGCGTGGGAGTACAAGATCTATCCTGCGGAAATTGCGATGATCTCTATCGGTCAGAGTTTTGTAGAAGCAACACCATTGCAGAATGTGCGACTTATGGCGATGGTGCTTAATGGTGGTCGAATCGTCACGCCATATCTGAACTTGGATCGTAGACCCGATCTCCCCGAATCGGTTTGCAGCGCGAAGACAATCGCGTTGATACAAGAAGGGCTTCGTCGTTGTATTGAGGATGAAAAAGCACCTTCCGGCACGGGAATTATTGCCCAGATTGAAGGGCTTGATGTATTGGGCAAGACGGGGTCAGCGCAGACCGTTAAACGCTCCGTTCAAGAAGCATACGGCGAAGAAGAAAATATTCCGTACAAATTCCGTGATCACGCTTGGTTCGTTGCCGGTGTACTTGACCGCGATCCACCATTGGCGGTTTGCGCGATGGTCGAGCGTGGCCATCACGGGAATACGGCCGCCGGTCCACTTGCGCGGGAATTGCTACGGTTCTTCTATGATCGTCCACTCCGTCCTGACGACTACGCCAGTCCCATCACCATCGCGCAGAACGAGGACCGGTCATGACGGCACTGGAACGCGATCTCAATCTGATCAATGGCCGCGTGGGCATCCTCGACCGAGGCAACCTGCTGCGCTTGGATTGGATTACCGTATTGCTGACAGTGGCCCTCGCAGGAATCGGGATCGGCGTGCTCTACAGCGCAAGCACCGGACCAGTCGCCGTCGATTATCCGCATTGGAAACAAGCGGCTCGCTTCCTCATTGGCGCGGTGTTGGCCTTGATGATTGTGTGCATCGACTATCGTGTACTGATTTCCATGGGGCCTGCGTTTTACGTGGTCTCGATCATCACCCTAGCCGCCGTGCTTTCACCGAACATTGGAACAACCGTAAAAGGCGGACAGCATTGGATTATTCTGTTCGGGCCTGTTCGGTTTCAGCCATCAGAACTGAGCAAGCTCGCGCTCGTGTTCATGTTGGCGTGGTACCTCGACCGAGTCGGTCCACGCGTGCGGAGCTTCCCCTTCTTCATCTTGGCGTTTATTGTTTGGGGTGGCATCGTGGGTTTCGTCGTCGCACAGAAAGACATCGGTACCGCCATCACCATGGTGCCTCTCGTCTTTGCGATGCTCATCGTCGCCGGATGCAAATGGCGCCATATCGCCATTGTTGTTATCGCCGGTTTGGCGGCGCTTCCAGCGGCGTACTCCCAACTGAGCGAAAATCAACAAAGTCGTCTGGATTCATTCTTCAATCCGGAGAAAGCAGATGCCGCAGCTTCATTCCAAACATTGCAGGCGAAAATCGCTATTGGCAGCGGCCAAATGTGGGGCAAAGGATTCGGAAACAGCAGCCAGACCCATTTGAGCTATCTGCCCGAGTTTCACACCGATTTCGTCTTCGCCCTACTAGCCGAAGAATGGGGATTCGTGGGGGCCAGCACCGTTATTGCGCTGCTCTGCTTGTTTCTCATGCGATCACTAACGCTAGCGGTCTCGTGCAGTGACTTGTCCGGTCGCTTGCTGGTCGTCGGTGCCGTTTCCATTCTCGCATGTCATATACTCATTAACATCGCCATTACCCTTAACCTCATGCCTGTCACCGGATTGCCGCTGCCGTTCCTGTCCTACGGTGGTTCCTTCTATCTCACGGTGATGATGTGCGTCGGGACCATTCTGACCGTACATGCGCGCCGGAGGTTCTTCGATTGAGTCAAAACGACTATACTTCGCTGCGAACCCGCAGCATCACCCATAGAAAAGAATGTCCGCCCTCTTATGAATGAATTCGTTGTTAATGTCACACCCAGTGAATCCCGCATCGCCTATCTCGAAGATGATCGGCTCACGGAGTTGCAGATCGAACGCACCGAAAGCCGGAGTTTGGTCGGCAATATTTACAAAGGCCGTGTCGATTCCGTAGTACCTGGAATCCAAGCAGCATTTATCGATATCGGCTTCGAGAAAAACGGATTCCTATACGTCTCCGATATTGCCGACGCAGCAGCCAACGGCGAATTGGAATTCGACGAAGGGATGGTCCGCGCCAAGACGCGCGGCCGCAGAGGTGCCCGACCGAAAATCGAAAATATCCTCAAGAAAAATCAATCGATCATGGTGCAAGTGAGTAAAGACCAGTTGGGTACGAAAGGCGTCCGATTAACGAATTTCATCACGTACCCTGGTCGTTATATCGTCCTCATGCCGGAAGTGAAACACCTCGGCATTAGCCGAAAGATCGAATCGGATAAAGAACGCGATCGACTTCGCAAGATGCTCAATGGGATCCGCCCTAAGAATGGCGGACTGATTTTGAGGACTGCCGGTGAAGGAAAATCGAAAGCGGATTTTCAGGCCGACGTTAAATACCTAACAAAACTGCACACCAAAGTGCATGCAAAAATGAAATCGCTAAAGGGTCCAGCGTTGTTACACGACGACCTCGGCCCCATTCTCCGTATTGTCCGCGACCGGTTTACGAATGACGTACACAAGCTCACGGTGGATGAAGAGGCGGAATACAGCCGGATTCTAAATTTCCTCGATTCGTTCGCGCCGAACCTCAAGAAACGGTGCAAGCTCTATCGCCAGAAACGACCGATTTTCGACCGGTACGGACTAGAAGCTGAGATAGAAAAGGCGATTCATCGGCGTGTCTTTCTCCCGAGTGGCGGCCACATCTGCATTGATCAGACGGAAGCGCTAGTGGCAATTGATGTAAATACAGGCCGATTTACAGGTAAAGGTCGACTTGAAGACACGGTACTGAAGACCAACCTGGAAGCGGCGGAAGAAATTGCACGCCAATCACGCCTACGCGATTTGGGCGGCATTATCGTGTGTGATTTCATCGACATGAAATACGAACGGAATCGCGACAATCTATTCAAAACCTTGCAAGATGCGCTGAAGAGCGACCGCGCAAAAACAACGGTCTCCGAAATCAGCGAACTCGGTATGATCGAGATGACACGCAAACGCGTAAAGAACAATCTCGTAAAATCGTTATCGCAACCGTGCCCCTACTGCGATGGCAGCGGCATGGTCCGATCAGTCGACACGATGACCTTCGACGTTTTACGCAAGCTGAATAGTTTGTTCTGTGCGACCAAAGAAAAACGGGTTATCCTTCAACTCCATTCCGACATCGCGCGTCGATTGCGAAACGACGACAAACAACTGCTAGATGTACTCGCCGACAAGTTCGACCGGGAAGTTTCCATCGAATCGGTTTCCGATTTTCACATACACGATCTACAAATCCTCAGTGCGCGCACACGCAAGCCATTGGAAGCCACGAAGAAATAGCGTTCGGCGATTATCGACCGTCGTGGTCAGGCCATTCGTATTCATGTGGGTTTTCATCCGGTCGCACCACAACCTGGGAAAAATGGGGACTGTCCCAAGAGCAGTGAGGCACGAACGGAACGCGTGGCCTGTCCCCGTTTTTCCTAATCTTCGTGGTCAGGCCATTCGTATTCGTGTGGATATTCGTCTGGTCGCACCACGACCTGAGTCGAACATTTGAACGGATAGGGCGCACCAATGTCGAATGTGAGTTCGACGAATCCTGCCGTCCAACCCGACTCCGGAAGTTTTATCTCCGCGACGTATTTGCCCATCGGTGAACCTTCGAGAACCGTGGCCTCATAGGCTTCGCCGATGATGTCTTTCCGGAAATCACGCGCATCCGGATTTGTCGCTTGCCAGAATTTCACAGAAGTCGGCTCGTCCGGCGACTTCACAACGATGCGGTTGCCCTTGACGCGCCAACTATATTTCGGCAACTCGATTCCGTTCAGCACGGCAAAATAAAACGCCGTCATCGTTTCTGTCGCATCCGATCCACCCAAACCGTGATCGGTATTCGGCACGTACCGCTGATACTTCACATCCGGAAGATCGTCCCAATAGAACTGCGACGAATCCGGCAAGAAAAACTGATCGCCCGTTGCATTCAACGTCAGTTTGGGAAGCGTCATTCGATCGCGATACGAATACGGCTCGACGAGACTCATCATTTCATCGTAGCGCGGATGACCCATCCAATCCATAATCTTCATCGCGTTGTAATCACCCACCGCCGGTGCCCAAAAACCGTACGCGCGCCAATGGTGTACAAACGACGGCACAACGTTAAGCAAATCAATAACAATAGGCACAATCGCGACAACGCGATCGTCCACCGCAGCCGTCGTCCACGTGGTCCACCCGCGCTTGGATCCTCCCGCGACTACAAATTGATCGACGGCAACGCCGCCGCCAGCCGGACTGTCCATAAACGCCGTCATCGCATCCATCGCGCTTGTAGCGCTCTTCGTCATCGGATAGCGCGCAATCCATTCGTCTTCGCCGCCCTTGAGAAACTTGTCCCACGTGTAGGCGATTAAGCTGTCCTCTTTACGACCTTTGGATTCGCCAGCGAATGTTATCGGTTGATTTGGAACCATATTCAACACGGCAATGACCGTGCCTGTGTCATTCGCCATCCGGACAAATCGGTCCGGCGCCTTATCCGGTGCATCATCGCCATTCGCACCGCCGGTAATATAAAGAAAACCCGTGCGATGCTTCACGACGTTCGGACGAACTATCGTCAACCAATGCCGCCAGACCGTGCGATCAACTTCATCCGAACTACGCCAAGATTGCGACCGCAGATCAAGTACGAATGTAGTCGCGCCATCCGCAGCATGCGTCGCCACCAAATCCCAGCCGTAAGCATCGTCCGGCGCAGCGACATAGGCGTCGAGAGTTGTGGCGGGCGTATTGCCGATGCGAGAAGCGGACGAATCGCCAGCGATAGCGGTCCATGCACTGCACGCGACAGCGGATATGACAAAGACACGAAGTATGGCATTCATGAGGAGTCTCCTGAGACAAGTACTTGTGAAAACACGTTACCGCCAATGCCAGCGCCTACGACGCTTCGAGCTTAACCTGCCGTTTTTCTTCGTCCGGGTTTTCGCGGTAGAGAATTACCACGTGGCCGATGACGCCAGCGAGGACGCAGTCGGCCTTATCCGCAAGATCGCGGGCGACGGCCTTTCGTTCATCTTTGAGGGCGAGCAGTTTTATTTTGATCAGTTCATGATCGGCCAATGCGTCGACCGTCGCCAAAACGACATCGTCACTCAAGCCGTCTTTTCCGATCCATACCACCGGGTCCAAGTGGTGTGCTAAACGGCGTAATTCTTTTCGTTGTGCGCTACTGGCTTCTTGCACAGTCTTGCTCCCGAGATGTCCCGCAAACGTGTTCGTTCTATCCCGCGCACATGGCGATTGTCAAAAGAATCATGAGGCGTGCGCACACCAACTGAACAACGCGGTCCATTCCCGCCGTTGAAGCGCGGCCAAGGCGTCGTCGCCGGACTGGTATTGCGCGGCCACTTCATCGATAAATACATGGGGGGCATAGCCTTCCACTGCGTCCATCGCCGGATGATGACCTGTGCGATTGAACCAATAGTGGCTGTTGCCGAAGTCGCCTTCGCGCCGGTGCATGATGCCGTGCCAGAACGATCCCGTGGCATCGCTAATCCCTTGACTCACGGTGTGACTCCGGTCGAGTTCATCCACATAGAGCCACAGGCCGGCTTGCAATGCCGGGCGCTGAGCGATGGCCGGGGTCCGAAGAATGTCTTCGACGATTTCGATTTGGGATTTGGACGCGCCGGTTTGAACCACCAGCGAATTCATGGCGCTATCAAGCGGTAGCGCCTCGAAGAGCGAGGCTACCGCCGTCGCGATGGAATCGGGAAGCGTCATGCCTCGCCGCCAGCGCCCTCGGTCAATTGTTCTTCTTTTTCTTCGGCGACTGCTCGAGCGACTGCGCTAATCTTCGCGCCTTCTTTCGGCTTCATGATGCGCACGCCTTGGGTGTTCCGGCCAATCGTCCGGATATCCTTCAAGCTAGTCCGCATCACGATGCCGTCCGTCGCGACAACGACGATTTCGTCCAAGTCGTCCACCGTCAACATTTCCACGACATTACCATTACGCTTCGTCGTTTTAATATTGATGATGCCTGACCCGCCGCGGTGTTGCAGGCGGTACTCGCCGACTTTAGTCCGTTTTCCAAAACCGTTCTCAGTAACACTGAGGACCGTGCTGTCGTCCGTCGCGATCGAAGTGCCGATCACGCGATCATCATCCTTGCCCAACCGAATCCCAATGACACCACGCGCGTTACGGCCCATTGCGCGAACATCTTTCTCTGGGAAGCGGATCGACATGCCTTTGTACGTCGCGATGAGAATATTGTCTTCGCCCGAAGTGATTTGAACGTCGATCAGTTCATCACCTTTTTCCAAATCGATCGCGATAATGCCCGTCGCGCGCGGATTGCTGAACGCTTTCAACGCCGTCTTCTTCACAATACCCCGCCGCGTCACCATGAACACCATCTTAACTTCATCTTTCAGATCGCGCACCGGCAGACACGCGGTCACCTGCTCGTCACCGGTAAGGTTGAGGACATTGACGATAGCGCGCCCCCTCGCCGTGCGGCTCGCCTTGGGCAGTTCGTGAACTTTGCGCCAGTAGACTCGACCGCGTGTACTGAAGAAGAGCATGTATTGATGCGTGGATGCGATGAACAAGTCTTTAACGAATTCTTCTTCCTTGGTCGCTGCACCGGCAATTCCGCGACCACCTCGGCGTTGCTTGCGGTAGGTGCTGACCGGAACGCGTTTGATGTATCCCTGATTCGAAACGGTGACCACCATATCTTCGTCCGCGATGAGGTCTTCAATCGCGAATTCACCACCTTCATCCATAATCGCGGTGCGGCGTTCGTCACCGTATTGTTCTTTAACAACGATGAGTTCCTTCTGCACTTCCGCGAGGATAGTATTGCGGCCTGACAAAATTCGCTGATACATCTCGATCAGTTGCAACAATTCTTTGTATTCGGCTTCCAATTCTTCGCGTTCGAGGCCGGTGAGCTTGCGCAACCGCATGGCAAGAATTTCATTGGCCTGAATGTGAGAGAAAGCGAACTTCTCCATCAACGCCGCCCGCGCAACGTCCACATTTTCAGACCCGCGAATGATCGCGATGACTTGATCAATGACGTCGATCGCTTTGAGCAAACCCTCGACGATATGCGCGCGCGCTTCTGCTTTTTCCAGTAGATATTCGGTTCGCCGCTTTACAATATCGACGCGATGGTCGATGTAATGGCGAATGATTTCGGCGAGACTCAACACGCGAGGCACGTTATTGACCAATGCCAGCATAATGATGCTGAACGTATCTTGCAGTTGCGTCATTTTGTAGAGCTGATTCAGAACGACTTCAGGCTCTTCACCCTTACGCAGTTCAATGACAATACGCATGCCCTCGCGATCCGATTCGTCGCGCAGGTCCGTAATGCCCTCGACTTGTTTGTTGCGCACGAGGTCAGCAATGTTTTCGATCAAGCGAGACTTGTTCACCTGATATGGAATCTCGTGAACGATGATCCGGTCTTTGTTCGTCTTTTCGTCGCGCTCGACCGCAACTTTTGCGCGTACACGAATACGGCCACGCCCGGTACGGTAGGCCTCAACCAGGCTACCGGCACCATATATGATGCCGCCCGTCGGAAAGTCGGGTGCCTTTACGAAGCGCATCAGGTCATCCGGTGTAGCTTCCGGATTTTCGATCGCATGCAAAACGGCATCGCACACTTCGGTCAGGTTATGAGGCGGACAACTCGTCGCCATACCGACCGCGATACCTTGCGAGCCATTGACCAGTAAATTCGGAATCGCCGACGGGAGCACTGTTGGCTCTTCCAACCGGTCGTCAAAATTCAGTGCGGTATCCACCGTTTCCTTGTCGAGGTCCGACAGCATTTCGTCCGTGATTTTGGTCATCCGACATTCGGTGTACCGATACGCCGCCGGGCTATCGCCATCGATAGAACCGAAGTTTCCCTGGCCATCGATGAGCGGATACCGAAGACTCCACTCTTGCGCCATACGAACCAAAGCGTCATACACGGACTGATCGCCGTGCGGATGGTATTTCGCCAACGTCTCACCGACGACACCAGCACACTTCCGATAGCCGCGGTTGCTTCGTAGCGACAACTCATGCATCGCGAATAAGATGCGGCGATGTACGGGTTTCAAGCCATCGCGAACATCGGGCAATGCACGACTAACAATAACGCTCATCGAATAATCAATGAACGAAGTCTTCATCTCTTGTTCGATAGTGATGGGAGTAATTTTTTCGCGTGGCAGGTCCATTTATGATTCCGAAATTTGAGGTTTCAGTCCGAGTGCGGTTAGACGTCGAGATTACGCACGTCGAGTGCGTGTTCTTCGATGAAATGTTTACGCGGCTCCACCATGTCGCCCATCAACGTTACGAACAGGTTATCGGCATTCGCTTCGTCTTCCGCGGTAACTTTTAGTATGGACCGTGCTTCTGGATCCATCGTGGTTTCAAACAATTGTTCCGGATTCATTTCTCCGAGACCCTTGTACCGCTGGAGCGTCACGCCTTTGCGCCCCTCACCAAGTAAATGTTCGCGCAACGCCATCAAGTCGTCTGTTTCGAAGACGGTCTCGTCATCAGCATTTTTGAGCTCGTACGGCGCCGACCCCAATGCAGCAAGGGGTTCAGCATGACCTAGCAAGACGGAAAATTCGTGGCTCATTAAGAAAGCGATATCGATTTCGTCAGCCTGTGGCCGAACTCGAGGTTTCGGTTTCCCGTTGTCTTCCTGCGTGTCTTCTATTTCCGTCTGAACTTCGGCGCTGTTGATGACCTTTTGTTCTGGAAACAGCTTCTTCAGTTCTTCATTCGTCAACGTACTGGGATCGAGAATTTTGTCCCGAGGCAATTCCATACATTCTGTTACCGCATCCGGCGAGACGTTGAACACCCGTTCCAACCGGGCATACATCTGAAGCCGTTCTTCCGCGGCACTGAATCCGCGCAACAACTTTTTCACATCCAACTTGGTTGTCGTCGAGCCGCCGTTCTGTGATGTGACTTTCATATTGTCCAGCACAGCTTCGAAAAGAAATTGGTCTTTCTCTTCTTCAGAGCTCAAATAGCGTTGCTTTTTGCCCTTCTTCACGAGATACAGCGGCGGTTGCGCAATATACAGATGACCTCGGCGAATAAGCTCTGGCATCTGCCGAAAGAAAAACGTAAGGAGCAACGTGCGAATGTGCGCGCCATCCACGTCAGCATCCGTCATGATGATGACTTTGTGGTAGCGCAGATTCTCATAGTTGATGTCGTCTTTGCCGAACCCGATACCAAGCGCAGTAATCAGCGATCGAATTTCATTGTTGTTCAGCATCTTGTCCACACGCGCGCGCTCGACGTTCAGAATCTTACCGCGCAACGGGAGAATGGCTTGATACTTACGCTCGCGGCCTTGCTTGGCGGAACCGCCCGCACTATCTCCCTCAACGAGATAGATTTCGCACAACGCCGGATCTTTTTCTGAACAGTCCGCCAGCTTGCCCGGCAAGGACAGACCATCAAGCGCGCCTTTGCGCCGGGTAAGGTCTCGTGCCTTTCGTGCTGCTTCACGGGCACGAGCCGCATCCGTAGCTTTCTGAATAATTCGATTCGCGACAGAAGGGTTTTCTTCGAAGTGTGTGTTTAACCCTTCGTACACCATCGAATGGACGATGCCTTGCACTTCACTATTCCCCAGTTTCATCTTCGTCTGGCCTTCAAACTGGGGTTCGGGAACGCGCACACTGATGATGGCGGTGAGGCCTTCGCGTGTGTCGTCGCCGGTAATCGTGGAGTCTTTACCGCCCTTCGAGTTCCGGCGCGCGTAGTCGTTAATCGCTTTGGTCAATGCCGCACGAAATCCACTGAGGTGCGTCCCGCCTTCACGCGTATTAATATTGTTCGCAAAGCTGGATAGATTTTCGTTGTACGATGTCGTGTATTGCATCGCGACTTCGCATTCAACGCCACCCTTCTCCGATTCGAAGTAAATTGGTTTACGTTGCAGTTTCTCTTTGTTCTCATTGCGATACGCGACGAATTCCGCAATACCGCCTTTGTATTGCATATCGATGGCTTCATCGTCATTGCGTTCATCTTCAAATACAATCTTGACATTCTTGTTCAAGAACGCCAGTTCGCGAAGCCTTGTCAACAACGTGTCTGCGTCGTAGGTCGTTGTTTCAAAAATTTCCGGGTCCGGTCGGAACGTTACGCGCGTACCGGTGCTTTTGACTTTACCCCGTTTTTCAAGAGGTGCATCGGGCACACCACGTTTGAACGACATGAAGTGCGATGCGCCATCGCGTTTCACTTCAACTTCGAGCCACTCGGACAGCGCATTAACACAAGAAATACCAACCCCGTGCAAACCACCCGACACCTTGTAACTGTCCTTGTCGAACTTACCGCCCGCATGCAACGTGGTCATCACGACCTCGACACCGGACTTCCGTTGTTTCTTATGTTTGTCGACCGGAATACCACGTCCATCGTCAATGACAGAGATGGAATTGTCGATGTGGACCTTGACCACGACCTTCGAACAATGGCCTTGGAGGGCCTCGTCAATGCTGTTATCGACCGCTTCATATACGAGATGATGAAGGCCGCGTACTCCGGTATCGCCGATGTACATCGCAGGCCGTTTTCGGACGGCTGACAAGCCCTCCAATACCTGGATCGATTCGGCGCTGTAACTGCTTTTAGCCATTAGGGTTACCTCAGGCGGAACTGGCCCGCAAATCGGGCCAAACTCGGGACACGTAAGAGTATCAAAACGGGACCGTGAATACAACGAAAATGGTCTTGTTTTTGAGCCTTTTTTGGGTGCTGATTGGAGAAATTCGGACGGCAAATTTTGGGATGAGAAATGTAGAAATAGGAACACGGATGACACAGAAAGATCGGATGTACACGGATCAATCGACCGCTTGGCACCGAAATGCGTTTCGATTCCTAAGGAACTGCGAAAGAATTAGAAGAGGGCAGTAGTGGAACGTAAAGCTAACAAGAACTACGGTGAAGGGTTGAACACCATTTGGCAACCGTTTTCCATTTTCTCTGTGAACTCTGTGCCCTCTGTGGCAAAAAAAAAGTGGCGGTCGGATATCAAGTCTAGTCCTCATACTTCAACCGAATAAACAAGTCTTCAACATCCCGCCCACTCGTCACCGCTACAATCTGGTCGAGAATAGCCTGCTTCGCATAAGCATACCGATGCATCCAAACCGGCCCCGCCACCTCCACATACAACACCCCATCCCGAACCCCCAACGGCGCACCAAACCGCGCCAACTCCGCCCCCGCAATCGCATCCCAATGCTTCCAAATCAACGCATGCCGCAACCGCACAGCCAGCTCACCCCGCTGCGTCAGCCCCGCCAACACCTCACCAATCGATTGAATGTCCTTCTTTGCCACAGTCGTCCCCTGATAATCCCCACTATAACAACGAATCCACTGGATCCCCTCTCCTCCAGCACTTGCGAGCAAATGTGGGGGGAGAGGGTTAGGGTGAGGGGGCGTTTGGCACCAACACCCTGATCGTGCGTCTAGTTGTCCTAGTCCCGCCCCAAATCTATACTAGCCGAATACATCCGCGAAGTACGCCAACTGCTGAAAGTACTCCGACCATGCGCCGCTACTCGTATGTGTGCCTCCTCGCAACAACCTGCGGAATGCTCTGCCATACTGCAGCGTCGGCCGCCGACATGACCGAAACCCTCATCGGACTCGCCCGTCAAGAATTCGAAGTAGAAGGCAAGAAATTGACCGATGCCGACATTAGGCTCTTCACCGATGTTGTAGACGGTAAAATCGCGGATTTTTCTACCGGAAATCCGGAGAGCGATAATCCAACTAACGCCGACGCCTGGGGCGAAGATCGAATTCTAAGCGCAGACCGAATCGTCTGGCTTTGCACCAACAAACGCGCCATCGAATATGTCACTTACGAAGGACTATCGGTCAAAGGAGCACTGATTGAAGGGACATTCGATCTCAATTTTGCAGAAATTCCTTTCCCATTATTCCTTGAGGCGTGTCGAATCAAGTCGCGTGTGTTGTTTGTAGAAGCCGAAACCAGAAGGCTGGAGTTTACCGGTACCCACGTCGATGGCATAGAAGCTGCTGGTATCAACGTGCGGGGCGGCTTGAGTCTTACCAACAGTTTTACGTCGAATGGGGAGATTCGACTCATTGGCGCGAGAATCGAAGAGGATGTAGAGATTAGTGGAGGGAGGCTTACGAACAAGAACGGAAAATCCCTGGATGCCGATCTCATCAACGTGATAGGCGGCATGTACTTGAACGAAGGATTCTCTGCAGTCGGCGAAGTGCGTATGTATGGCGCAACAATTGGTGGCAGCCTTGAATGTACCGGAGGTACGTTCAGCAATGAAAAAGACGCCGACTTTGAAGAAGAAGTAAACGATTCCGCCTTAGCGTTGGACCGTATCAACATTTCTGGCGGCTTGTACTTGAACGATGGGTTCACGGCAGTCGGCGAAGTGCGAATGATTGGGGCTACTATCGGAGGTAATCTAGTCTGTCGTCGTGGAAAATTTGAGAACAATTTGGGCCATGCTCTGAGCGCCGACAATGTGCAGGTGGCAAACGGCGTATTTCTGAACGATGGGTTTCGTGCAGATGGAAGCGTACGGTTCCCCGGCGCATCCATAGACGGAATTCTTGCATGCTACGGCGGCACCTTCGCTAGCGACAAACACCCTACGCTGGTCGCAAACGACATGCATGTATCGGGAGGGGTATTCCTGAACAATGGATTCAATTCGAATGGTATCGTTCATCTGAATGGCACCGTTATTGAAGGCAATCTGGAATGCAGAGGAGGGCTATTCTCGAATGAAAAGGGCGTCGCCCTGAACGCAAAACGCGTGCAAGTGACGGGGAATGTGCACTTCGATAAGAAATTTACCGCGGTCGGCGAAGTGCGCCTAATGGGTGCGACCGTCGGAGGCGATCTTGTTTGTAGTAGCGGATGGTTTAATTCCGCCGATACATACGCATTTAGTGTTGAACGAGCGCAGGTTCGGGGTAGTGTATTTCTCAATGCCGTTGCCGCTGGACTCGAAAATGCCTTCAACTCTGTTGGCGAAGTGCGCCTGAACGGCGCGACAATCGGAGGCGATGTGAATTGCAGTGGAGGCAGGTTTAAGAACACCGAAGGTAAAGACGCTCTCAGCGCGGACAATGCCCACGTGGGAGGCACGGTTTTCCTCAATTCTGGATTTACTGCGAAAGGTGAAGTGGCGCTACCCGGAATGGTCATCGACGGCGATATTAGATGTAGCGGGGGCAATTTTGTATGCGGTAGTAGCGAGGCTTTTACTGTGGACGGTGCTAAGATCAGTGGCGATGCAATCCTCGGCGAAGGTTTCTTCGCGACAGGCGAAGTGACTTTACACGGTGCAACGATTGGCGGCGAATTGAAAATCGTCAATGTGGAAAGGCCAGGGAACTATACGTTAGACCTCACAGATGCGAGCGTCGGATCGTTTTCGGATGAGAAGACGAGCTGGCCGAAATCCGTCCATCTAAATGGATTCGAATATAAGCGGATCAATTTCATTGACTCGCCAGAACTCGGTTCCGTTCCATCGAAAGCGCTCGCCGATCGGAGGCGACACTGGCTGGAACGGAATAAGGACAAGAAACTGTATCCCCAGCCCTACGAGCAACTAGCATCGGTTCTCCAAGCTATGGGCCACAAAAGCGCCGCGACAGAGATTCGCATCGCAAAGGAGCGCGCAATCGCTGATAACCTCGAATTCAGTCTCGTTTCTGCATTCTCCACGGATTACTGGTGGTATAAACTATTCGGGTGGTCAATCAATTGGGGATACGATCCGTGGTGGGCATTCGTCTACGCAGGTCCCTTTTGGGTATTTGGGGGCATCGTATTTGGGAAAGGATACAAGAACAGAATTATTACACCTTTGTCAGGAAGCGCTTATGAAACACCACCCGATTATGATGCGGTCGTATCCAAACTCTATCCGAATTTTTACGCCGTCGTTTATTCTCTAGACACGTTTGTACCAATCATCGATTTTGGCCAGGCCAGAAACTGGACGCCAAATCCGGACCAAAATGCTTTCTGGGGTAAGTTTCTGCTCGTCTATCTCTGGATACACATCCTGATGGGGTGGGTGTTATCGACGTTGTTGGTAATTGGGTTTAGTGGGATTGTTCGGGATTGAACATCCCCCTGCACCCCCTTCAAAGGGGGAAACGTAGGACCGAGGTTTGTTGCGAGATCGATAAAGGTTTCACGTCATGACCCGTGGGTCACTGGTTTTCCGCCTTCGCGGGAATGACGATCTTGTTTGTTGTTCTTGTCGCGAAGTCGCTTGCGCGTTCGCAATGTTGATTATTAATTGTCGGATAGATTCCTCGGCTTCGCTCGGAATGACATAGGAGCATGATTGTGTAGCGCTGGCTTCCAGCCGACATGTTTGCACGGGTTTATACAAATGCCGGTTAGAAGCCAGCGCTACGAAAAGCGAACGAGGGTTCGCTTGATTTTCATGACGGTATCTCGGAATGACAGGTAGGCGAATTGCTCTCGCTTCTTTCTTTGAGCGCTTCGTGCACATTTTTCAGCGCCTTTGCGTTTAATGAATCAGTGTCAATCCGTCCAATCCGTGTCATCCGCGTATCTATTCGAGGCGTTACGAGTGAACCTACACGTCATTCCGAAGCTCACCCGCTTCAATCGTGTAGCGCGTCATGGTTCCGGTCGCGGCGTCGGGCAGTTTGGCTAGGTCGGTCGTCGTGAGGAAACATTGGGCGTCTTCCGGCAGTAGCGTAAAGAGGCGTGCGGAGCGTGCGGCGTCGAGTTCGGAGAGGGCGTCGTCTAGCATGAGCAGGGGGTATTCGCCCGTGTGTTCGCGGACGAATTCGAATTCGGCGAGTTTTACGGCAAGTGCGGCGGTGCGTTGTTGGCCTTGCGATGCGAGGCTTCTTGCGGCTTTGGCTTCGATGGTGAATTCTAAGTCATCACGGTGCGGGCCGCGTTCGGTCACTTGATGGCGGAGGTCGGCGTCGCGAGATGCGCCCAACACGTCGAGATACGGTGTGCCGGGTTTGATATTCGGTTTATACCGCAGCGTCATCGTTTCTTCTTCGGCGAGATTCGAATAGGCCTCCGTGGCCAGTGCTGCAAGCCGATCAACGAAACGGGTTCGTTCGCTAATAATGATCTCGCCATGTTTCGAGAGTTGAACGTCCCAAACATCGAGCATGTTCGCGTCGGGGTTGCGGTGGCGCAGGAGTTCATTTCGCTGTTTGAGTAAGAGCCGGTATTCCTGCAATGCACGGAGGTAAGGCGGATACAGTTGCGACAGTTCCATGTCAAGGAATCGACGTCGTGCGCTCGCCGCACCGCGGACAAGGGCCGTGTCTTCAGGCGCGAAGAAGACAACATTGACATGACCGAGCAGGTCGCTCATACGCGGTTGTCCGACGCCGTTCACTTTGAAACGCTTTTGGCCTTTCCACCAGTTCGATTCGAGCGCGACTTCTCGGTCCGTTCGTTGCACGCGACCGGTGATTCGAAATCCCTCTTCGCCGTATTGGACGAGTTCGGTTTCCGTGTTGGTCCGGTGGCTTTTGGATGTCGCAAGATAGAGTATGCTTTCAAGGAGTGAGGTCTTGCCCTGAGCGTTGCGGCCTTGGATCACGTTCATCCCGCGCGCCGGTTCAAAATCGACCGGTGCGAGTCCTCGGAATCGTTCGCAAGTTAGATGAATGAGGTGCATGGGAAACAGTGCGGCGCGATGGGTGCCGCAGGCCGGAATTGTAGCACCTCCGGTACGTTCGACTTACGCCGCGAGCGCGACCAGTTCTTCAGTATCATCAATGGATTCGAAGAACGTTGCGAGGAGAGTCGGAATATCGCGGCTATTGATACCTGCTTCTGCCCAAATCTCGGGGTCGGTATCCGTAACGATTTTGGGCAAAGGTTCGAAACCGGCCTGGGCACTCAAGTATTCAGCAACGTGGAGCATAGCGGCTAAAGGACGGTGCTCCGTCACGGGACACCCACCAAGGTCATGATGCCCGGCAATTGCGTTTGCCAGACGGTCAGACAATTTCCATGTGCTTGCCAGGCGGGCACCGGCATCGGCGTGACTGACACCGATTGTTTCGATTTCGGCGAGGTGGAGCGGTTTTTCACCGGCACGTGCCATTTGCACTGCGCGTTCGTGTTCCTTTGGCAAGAATTCATGGAAGATGATGATGCCCACGTCGTGCAAGAGACCAAAGATAAATCCTTCGTCAGCGTCAATGCCTGCCGCGCTTCCTCCGTGTTCAATAATGGCGCTCATTGCGAGGCCAGTGGTGACGCTGTGGCGCAGGAGGCCTTCAGCGGCGCGGCCCAGAGATTCAAACACACTCGCGGTAAGGACGAGATTCTTGATGACTTTAGGCCCGAGCAGGTTTACCGCTTGCTCGACGGAACCAATTTCATTGCCGAGACCATAGTACGCGGAGTTTACGAGACGGAGCGCTTTCATCGCTATCGCCGGATCGCTGGAGACGACCTCGCCGATATCGCTGAGGGAACAATCTGGTTCGCTTAGCGTTTCGTTCAATTCGGCGACCGCGCTGGGAAGACTCGGTAGCGTAACGATGTCTTCGATGAGATGGTCGATGGTGTGGTACGGCGCGGTCACGGTACGTCAGGCGCTTCGAGTGCTGTCGGGCCGAAGATGCGTTCTTGCATACAAAGGATATCGACCGCATCATTTGGATGGATAGAATCCAACGCACTCGAAAGAGGGAAAGCGTTTTGCGCTGTAGCCGAATCGGCCAGTACGATCATCGCACCTTTGGGATTTGTACGGTTAGCGACAAGTACTACGCGGGCAGCCCGTCCGTCTATTAGACGTGCGGGACTCACTACGGCACCCCCTTGCCGTGACCAGTCCATGTGCTCCCCCGAGCGCGAAGTATTGTTAGAACAGGTATTCAGGTTCGAGCAGTGGCTCGAAATTAACCTCGTTGTCCGAATATGGGAATGTCACCATTTCGAATACGCCTGTCGCGGTGCGCATGACTGCACGGGTCGTTCCGAGAACAGGAACCACACCGAAGAGGTATTGAAAGGATTTACCTTCTCGTAGCTTTTCGTGGAAGGTCACCGGGAGTTCGGCCCATCCAAACAAAATGTTGGAGAATCCACGACCGAGCTTGGTCAATCGTTTCTCAAATCCGGTGGGTGCAATGATCATCTGATCCGGATCATAGGATTGGGCCACCGCCACCATGGAAGGTCCAACGAAGACCGCCAGTAGTAGTGCGGCGAGTGTGATTGAAAGTGACTTTGATCGCATGAGCAACGGACGCCCCTCCGTGTGTAAATGCCGCTTTGGCGCGGCTTTTGGCATCGACTGAAGTCTAGCACGGGACCACTACGTTGTCAATTGTTGACCTCACGGGCAATTCGACCCTTGGCTCCGGACCGAGCAGTGCTCAAGAGTGTGGAAATCCGGTCGGCCAGCTCTTCTGCGAGCTTCTCTTTGGGTAGCAGCCGGAGCTCCGGGGCAGCGCCATTACCATCAAGGATGGCGGCACGGAGGGTATCGGTGCCAAATCCGCTGTCAGGGACGCCAACTTCATTGGCCACAATGAGATCCAGATGCTTTTTCTCGAGCTTTTGGCGGGCATTTGCGAGAAGCTGGTCTGTCTCAGCCGCAAATCCGACGACCACCTGACCCTCCCGTTTCACAGCGCCAACGAGGCCAATGACGTCCGGGTTTTCCACAAGTTTTAGCAGTAGGCCCTTTCCGTCACGTTTCCGTTTCGTTGGATTCGCGCTTTCCGCACGGTAGTCCGCCACAGCGGCGCAGCCAATAAAGACATCCGCCTCCTGGGCCAGATTTACTGCGGTTTCCGCCATTTCCGCAGCGGTCTGAACGGGAATCACGCGAACGCCTTTGGGCATCGGCTCGGAATGCGGGCCGACAACGGCGGATACAGTGGCACCTCGGGCGAGAAGTTCCATCGCAATCGCCCTCCCCATTTTCCCTGATGACCGGTTACCAATAAATCGGACCGGGTCGATGGGTTCATGAGTGGGACCACTCGTTAGCACGACCTGACGACCAGCAAGATCGTGACGGTCGTTCGTTAATGGAATCACTGCTTCGAGGATCGACTGCGTCTCAGCTAAGCGGCCAGGGCCGATGGTCCGGCACGCGAGTCGTCCGCTCTCCGGGCCGACAAACCGGCAACCACGAGCGCGAAGAATATCGAGATTTACTTGGGTGGCGGGGTGTGTGTACATGTTGGTATTCATCGCGGGCGCGAACAAAATCGGAGCCCGCGTCGCCAAGAGCGCAGTACTCAGCCAGTCGTCGGCAGCACCGCGTGCGGCTTTCGCGAGGATGTTGGCCGTAGCTGGGGCAATCAGGAAGAGATGTGCATTGGTCGCAACGCTGATATGTTCAATCTCGGGATTCTGACTCTCGTCGAATAGGCCCGTGATGACGGGCCGCCCTGTGATCGCCGTCAAGCTTGCAGGGCCAATCATCTGGCTCGCGGATCGCGTGAGGACTGCCGTCACGTTCGCGCCGTACTCGACCAGGCGTGATGCGAGTTCGCACGCTTTATACGCGGCGATGGATCCCGTAACGCCAAGAACTATGTTTCGATCACGAAAGGCGGAGTGCATGGCGGGAATGACTCCCTTTGTTCATGGCTCATTGAGACGCGCCAGCGCGCCGTATCAGCCAGACTTGAAGCCACCGTATACGGCTTCGCGTGTATATTGCCAGAAAACACCGGTGTGTTGCAGTCCGGCGCTACACATTGTTTCTAAATCAGACCGGAGAGTTTGCGGACAATCCCTTTCGGCGGCCTCCATTATATCAAGAAAGTCGCGCGTACTTTTGGAGTCCGCGAAACGGGTGTCATTTTGGCCGCTGGCCCGATCGACGATGCCGGCCACGCGCATCGTTTGCCAGCGTGCCTCGATTTCAGGGTCTTCAGCAATGACGATGTCAGCGTTCAGAAACCATCCGCCGGGTGCCATCCGGGCGATTGCGGATCGCAATACCGATTCTTTGGATTCTGGCGACACGTGATGTAGCGCAAACGATGAGACGATGGCGGAGGGCGTCAATCCGTCGGGCAATACGGCATCGAGATCTTGAAAATCTCCAGTGATGAATTCGACGCGGCCATCGTACGGTGCGAGCCGTTCGCGCGCGGCATCCAACATCGATTCCGCACCATCGATGCCGGTTACCCGTATCGCCGGAAAGGATTTGAGTATGGCGCCAGCGAGAATCCCCGTCCCAATTCCCAGATCAAGGACATCGCACGACGTATGGCTATCGAACGGGAGCGCGCCGACGAGCGCCTCGACCATCGCATCGCGATTGGGATGCATGATCGCCATGTCATAATCGTATCGAGACACCCGATCGCGCGGAGTATAGGCTTCAATGGAATCAGCGTTCATGCTGCACCTAAAACGGGACCGTTATTCGGCGACTTCGTCTTCGTCTTTCTGGGTCTTGATCATGACCTTACCTTGAATGATTTCGTCGAGTGCGACGAGGGTCGGTTTACGATGGACAGTCGCAACGAGCGCGCGACTTTCGGGCTTGCTAACCTGGCCGGCACGGCGGGCCGATGCGATGACCAGCTTGTACATGCTCACGCATTTTTCTTCGAGGGCTTCGATCGTGATATCGCTCATGCTTCGTACTCCCGTTAAACGACTGAGGTCTAGGAGAACCTAATTCTCTCTCGTCAATCGAATTACAGCTTCAAGTTTCGCGACGGCCTCGTCGAGGTCGTCGTTTACAATAACGTGGTCAAACTCTCCGCGCGCAGCCATCTCGTCACGTGCGTTATTCATTCGTATCGCTATTTGGCTTTCCGAATCGGACGCGCGAGTTCGAATGCGCCGTTCCAATTCGTTGACCGATGGTGGTGCAATAAAAATGGTGACCACATCAATGCCGGCATTTCGGACTGTACGCATCCCCTGAACATCGAGTTCAAGCACGGCGTCTGTTCCGCTGTTGGCCACACGGTCAAGCTCGGAACGGCGTGTGCCGTATAGGTTCCCATGAACACTAGCCCATTCGACGAGCGCATCTTCAGCAATCAGCTTTTCGAACATTTCCACATTCACAAATTCATAGTCAACGCCATCGGTTTCGCCCTCACGTGGCGGGCGTGTCGTGACCGAGACGGAAAGCGTAATCGTTTCGTCGGCACCCATAACCCGGTGCAGGATCGTCCGTTTCCCCGCGCCGGATGGGGCGCAAACCACAAAAATATTTCCCCGGGATTCCAAGCGACTTACTCGATATTCTGAATCTGTTCGCGGATCTTTTCGAGTTCGGACTTCATTTCAAGCACGGTGTGAGCAGTACCAGAATCGCGCACCTTTACACCAAGCGTATTGATTTCGCGCTGCATTTCCTGGATGAGGAAATCGAGTTTGCGACCGATAGGTTCATCCGACACCAACATCGTGTCCGCGTGATCAAAGTGAGCGATCAATCGAGTAACTTCCTCGGAAACATCGGACTTGTCCGCAAGAATGGCCATTTCAACCGCAAGGCGTTCTTCGGTGACAGCCACGTCTGCATTAAGTTCCGCAATGCGCGTGCGCAAGCGGTTCTCATGATGAGTCCGAATGGCGGGTAATTCATCCTGGATCGTTTTCAAGTGACCGCGCAATGTAGCGAGTCGATCGTTCACATCGGTGGCGAGGGCTTTTCCCTCGTGCGCCCGCATCTCATCGAGTTGGTCGAGCGCGTCGCGAAGTGCTGTTTGCACATGCGGCTCGAACGCCGCCAAGTCTTCTTCTGCATCCTCTTGATAGAGCACACCGTCCATTTGTGTCAGCGTGTCGAGTGTTAGATTCTCGAAGGTGCCGAGTAAATGGCTAAGCTCGCGAGACGCTTCGACATACTGCTTGGCAAGGTCAATGTCGAATCGAACAGAAGGCGAAGCATGGATCTTCCGACGGACGACCGTCATAGAAATCTTGCCGCGGGCGAGCCGATCCTTCACCGTCTTCTTGAGCGCGGGATCGAATGCCGTCCAACCGTGAGGTAGGCGTAGACTGCAATCAAGATACCGATGATTCACAGACGTGAGTTCGACCGTGACCATTTCGCCATCGCATTCCGCGCCAGCTTTTCCGAATCCGGTCATGCTACGAGGCATTACAAACTCCCCGATTTGCGAAGCGCGAACAAATGATTCCAGTGCCGCGATAATGTGTCCGTTGCTGAGTCATGAACGCAACCGACCTTTAGAGGCCAGCCTTGGCACGCAATGCATCGGCTTGATCTTTTTCTTCCCAACGGAATCCTTGGTCTTCGCGGCCAAAATGACCGTAGGCCGCCGTCTTGGAATAAATCGGCTTACGAAGATCGAGCTGTTTAATGATGTTCGCGGGGCGACAATCGAAATGGTCGCGAAGGATCGCGCTGATCTTGTCTTCGTCGATTTTGCCCGTGCCGAAGGTTGAAACATTAATGGATACGGGTTGGGCCACGCCGATGGCGTACGCCAGTTGAACTTCGCAACGGTCGGCCAAGCCTGCAGCGACGACGTTCTTCGCGATGTAACGGGACATGTACGCAGCTGAGCGGTCAACTTTGGATGGGTCTTTTCCGCTGAACGCGCCGCCACCGTGACGCCCCATACCACCGTACGTGTCGACGATAATTTTACGACCGGTCAGGCCACTATCACCAACGGGGCCACCAACAACAAAACGGCCAGTGGGATTGACGTGATACGTGATTTCGCCATTCACGAGTTCGGAAGGCACAATCGGTTTGATAACGTTTTCGATGATGGCTTTCTCAATCTCACCGTGTTCTTTGGCGAGCTCGTCATCGGTGGGCTCCATGCCCCCGTAGAAAGGACTGTGCTGATTCGAGATGACTACAGTATCGATACGAACGGGTTTGTGGCCGTCGTACTCGACCGTAACTTGAGACTTGCCGTCGGGCTGCAACCACGGGAGTGTTCCGTCTTTGCGAAGGCGTGACAACTCAAGGCCAAGTCGATGTGAGAGTGCGATCGGCAAAGGCATAAGTTCAGGCGTTTCGTTACATGCAAAGCCAAACATCATGCCTTGGTCGCCAGCGCCTTGTTCGTGCGACGCGGATTCATCGACCCCCATGGCAATATGCGGCGACTGTTTATCGAGGTTCACGCATACAGCACAACTGTGTCCATCGAATCCGGAATCGCCACCCACATAGCCGATGTCGGTGATGGCTTTGCGTACAACCGCCGGAATATCGACGATTGCCTTGGACGTAATTTCGCCCGCGACCATGCAGATGCCTGTGTTGACAAGCGTTTCGCACGCAACACGGCTCATCGGATCTTGGCCGATCATGGCATCCAATACGGCGTCGGAAACTTGGTCGGACACTTTGTCCGGATGACCTTCCGTAACGGATTCAGAGGTAAACAGATAGTTGGACATCGCAATTGCTCCCAATCGCTGACCGGAGCTGCTGCGTCCGGCCGCGAGTTCGTCTAATAGACTTGGTTATTCGGCCTTGGCTTCTGCGGTCAATGCAACCGGATCCATACGGTATCCCGGTCCCATGGTGCTGCTGATGGTGCATGCCTTCATGTAAGTACCTTTGCATGCAGAAGGCTTCGCCTTGACGACCGATTGAATGACCGAAAAAGCGTTCTCGCGAATTTGATTGGCGTCGAACGAGGCCTTGCCGACGGGGACGTGAATGTTGGAGCTCTTGTCGACGCGGTAATCGATCTTACCTTTGAGCACTTCGGCGACGGCTTCGGCGACTTTTGGGGTCACGGTGCCCGCTTTCGGGCTGGGCATTAAACCGCGCGGTCCAAGGACGCGCCCGAGTTTACCGACCTCTCTCATCATGTCGGGAGACGAAACGGCGACGTCGAAATCGGTCCAACCATCGGCAACTTTCTTCGCGAGGTCTTCGGCTCCGACTTCCATTGCACCAGCGGCTTTGGCTTCTTCTTGTTGTTGATCTTCTTTACAGAACACAATGACGCGTACGCTTTTTCCCGTGCCGTGAGGCAGAGATACAGAACCACGAACCATCTGTTCGGCGTGACGGGGGTCGACCCCTAAGAAGAACGCGAGCTCGATGGTCTCATCAAACTTGGCGTTTGCGCCAGCCTTAACACCATCGGCGGCTTCGGAGAGTGTGTGAAAGGGTTTTGCTTGGGCGGTTTCCCGCAGGGCACTAATTCGTTTGGCTTTAGCCATGGGTAGATCTCCTGTGGTTCAAACGGGCGTTAACGCCCTCCCACGATAAGTCCGGCGATGATGCGTCAACCGGAATTCCAAATACTATACGACGAGGATACCCATGCTGCGGGCAGTACCGGATAGCATGCTGACTGCCGCGTCCATATTGGCCGCGTTCAGGTCTTTCTCTTTGAGCTTGACGATTTCTTCGAGCTGATCACGGGTCACTTCACCCACTTTGAGCTTGTTGGGTTCGCCGGATGCCTTCGCGAGTTTCGCCGCGCGTTTAATCAGAACCGCCGCCGGAGGACTCTTCGTGATGAACGTGAAGGTTCGATCTTCGTAAACCGTGATCACGACCGGGATGATCAATCCTTGCGAATCTTTCGTGCGGTCGTTGAACTGTTTGCAGAAATCCATGATCTGCACTTGGTGCTGACCGAGGGCCGGACCCACAGGGGGGGACGGGTTTGCTTGGCCTGCAGGACACTGCAGTTTGATCATGGCCACTACTTTTTTCGTTGGCTTCGCCATCGTAGACGCTCCGTATTCTATTCGTTTAGCCAGCCGCGCAAGGCGGTCTCGCTACATCTTCTCTACTTGCCAAAATTCCACTTCGACGCTGGTAAGGCGTTCAAAGATTTCAACCATTACTTTAAGCATGCCGCGTTCACTATTAATCTCGGAAATGTTGCCCAAGAAGTTCGCGAACGGGCCATCGATAATCTTGACGCGTTCGTCTTGCTCGAAATTAACTTTCGGCTTCGGCCGTTCACGTTCGCCACGCATTTCCTCGACAATCGCCTGGACTTCGCCATCGTCGAGAGGCGTTGGCGCGGTCTTCGATCCGATAAAGCCGGCGACGCCGGGTGTCGTCTTAATCGAATGCCAGAGCTCGGCATTGTGTTCTGGATGTTCGGGCAGACGAACAAGGACATATCCCGGAAAGAATTTGCGCTTAGAGATCTTCTTCTCGCCGGATTTGATCTCGGCCACTTCTTCCATCGGAACAAGCACCTCGCCAATGAGATCGCCGACTCCTTCTTGATCGGCCTGAATCTGCAACATCTTTTGGATGTTGCCTTCCTGGCCGGAGTACGCATGAATCGCGTACCAACGACGCTTAATACCATCGTCGACCGGCGGTGCTTCCACCTCGGCCTCTTCAGAAGATTCAACGTCCTCGACGGAAACCGGTTCTTCGGTCTCTGTAGTTTCTTCTATTGGTTCGTTCTCTTCAGTCACTGTATGTCGGTCCTTTAGCGGCCTATTGCCCGAAAATCAATCGGGGCCGGCCGGATCCGTTAGCTGAGTAACAATAGGAGCTGGATAACCCGGAGGAATACCCAGTCGTATACCGCAACAATCGCAGCTAGAATTAAAAGCGCGACCATCACCACTTGGGTCATCGACTTTACTTCTTCTTTCGTCGGCCAATTGACTTTGCGCATTTCGGATCGCACATCCACAAAGAACTGTTGGATGCGGTCGAAAAACCCTGGTTCCTTCGCCGCGATCGTACCTTCGCCACCTTTGGCCATTACGCATTCTCCATACTAGCAATAAAAATTCTGGCAGGGCTGGAGGGACTTGAACCCCCAACCTTCGGCTTTGGAGGCCGCTGCTCTACCAATTGAGCTACAGCCCTGCGGAATTCTGTGGTATTACTCAAGACAATGCCTACTCAACGATCTTAGTTACGACGCCTGCACCGACGGTCCGTCCGCCTTCGCGGATGGCGAAGCGCAGGTTTTCGGTCATAGCGATCGGGGTGATGAGTTCGCCGGAGATTGTGATGTTATCGCCGGGCATCACCATTTCAACGCCTTCAGGCAGTT